>OLXK01001324.1_pt1 | contig 17872 bp, 20 predicted proteins | sample 1674321 | NCBI WGS metagenome assembly OLXK01 (sample SAMEA103958162, study PRJEB25191) | human gut metagenome | reverse complement strand
TTGAAATGCTGGACGCTTCCGGCGTTCCCATGGAGCCGAAGCCCTTCGCCATGGGCGTGCGCATCGAGCAAAAGCAGCGGAACATCGACATCGCCCAGTACGGCGGCGAAAATCCCGCCCTGCCCCCGGCGGACTACAAGCTGGTGGAGCATCTGGACGGGGAGACGGTGTATACCTTCTGCATGTGCCCGGGCGGATATGTGGTGGCGGCGGCCAGCGAGGAAGGCCGGGTGGTCACCAACGGCATGAGCTATGCCGACCGGGACGGAGAAAACGCCAACGCGGCACTGCTGGTGACGGTGAATCCCGCTGATTTCCCCTACGAGGGCAACCTCGGCGGGATGCGCTGGCAGCGGGAGATCGAGGAAAACGCCTACCGCGTCAGCGGCAGCTACCGCGCCCCGGCGCAAAGAGTGGGGGATTTCCTTGCCGGAAGACCCAGTGACGGTGCGGGACGGATAACGCCGACTTACCGTCCGGGGGTGACCTGGTGCGACCTGCACGACGTGCTTCCCGGGAAGATCACCGACGCCATTGCCCAGGCGCTGCCCCGGCTGGACGGGAAGCTGAAAGGCTTTGCAGACCCGGACGCGGTGATGACCGCGCCGGAGACCCGCAGTTCTTCCCCGGTGCGGATTATCCGGGATTCCTCCCGGCAGTCTTCCCTTCGGGGGCTGTACCCCACGGGAGAGGGCGCGGGCTACGCCGGGGGCATCATGTCCGCGGCCATCGACGGCATTATGACGGCGGAGACAATCATTATGGAGGAAAACTATGAACGAGAAACAGATCAACAAATGGCTCCGTAAGCGTTTCAGCCCCGTTGGCTGGACGCTGGTGGGATACTATGTCCTGATGAACATTCTGGTTTCCGTGGCGATGCTGCGGGATGTGATCGCGGGATACCTGAATGCTTTCATAGAGGGAAACGATCAGTATGTCCCGGACGTGCCCGCTCTGACCGGAAACGCATGGGGGTACATCGCCGCCGTGGCCGTCGCTCTGGTGATCCTGTACGCATGGAAGGGCAGAGAATTCTGGGGCGGGGAAGTGCTGAGACGGGAAAAACCCATGAAACCGGGAACTTTGCTGTGCATGGTGTGCCTGTGCGCCGGAACGCAGATGGTAAATTTTGTCTGGATCAATCTTCTTGAGCTGGTGATGAACTGCTTCGGCCGGTCTGCCACCGGGACGCTGGACGCCGTTTCCGGCAGCTCGGACACCGTCAGCATGTTCCTGTACGCATCGTTTCTGGCGCCTATTTCGGAGGAGCTGATCTTCCGGGGCTTCGTCCTGCGGTCGCTGCGGCCTTACGGTAAGCGGTTTGCCATCTTGGGTTCCGCGTTCCTGTTCGGGCTGTTCCACGGGAACCTGCTGCAAACGCCCTACGCGTTTCTGGTGGGACTGGTGCTGGGATATGTGGCGGTGGAGTATTCCGTCGGCTGGTCCATGGTGCTCCATATCTTCAACAATTTGGTGCTGGCAGACCTCCTGAGCCGTCTGACGGCAAATCTTCCGGAAGTGGCGGCGTCGGTGCTCGAGCTGACGATTTTCACCGGATTTTTCGCGGCGGCGGTGGCAATTCTGATAGCCAACCGTGCCCGGGTCCGGGCGTACATCCAGAGCGAGTGGATCGACCGCCGGTGCCTGAAATGCTTCTTTTTCAGTGCCGGTGTGATCGTTCTGACGGTTCTGATGGTAATAAACATGATGATAGCGCTGTCCGCATAATGCGGACAGCGCTATCGTCTTGGTTGACCAAAGTTAACCCCCAGCTATGCCGGGGGCAAAAGAATAGCTTCCAGCGAGGAGTAAAGCAAACAGGGAAAAAGCTCCCCATTATAGCGGAAGTGGTTTGCCGACCACACAATTACGATAATGAGGAGGTCTCTCTCGTGAAAGAACCGCAGGCTCGACCGTCGGAAATGCTTGATGATATCCTGATGCCAAAACCCAGACTGCTGAGAGAAAAAGCATAAAAAATTCGGACACAGTTTTGCGGCTGTACGGGTTGAATTTGTTATTGACGGAAAAATGAGGGGATAAAATCTATGGCCGAAAGAGTTGCGTAACTTTTTACACAAGAAAACCGCCGCTTTCTCATAAAAGCGGCGGTTTTCTGGAGCTAGTGACCTGACTCGAACAGGCGACCTTCTCATTACGAGTGCTGTTTTTGCCATTTTCTATCATTTTGTAAAGTTATGAAAGTTATTGAACCGCAACGGTTTTCCGGTTTTCTTGCTTTGCGTCGTTTGATGGCTATTTGTATTTTGTTGCAGCTTTAGCCATCAAATAGCCATCAAATCTGTGACCGCAAAGCGCAGCCCGTTTTATTAGACGTATCATCGGAACGCTTCACTTTTTCATATTCACCGCTTGCAGTCCTTTTCAAACCATAGCGGGCAGCAATGCTTTCATCACTTTCCCCGGCGGCTATCCTGCGCGCAATATCCTCAATGATTGCAAGCTGGTGCGCGTCTGCGCATGCTATCATTCGAGCGAGCTCGTCCCGGGCGTTCATGCTTTCACCTCCTCGCTTTCATAAAAGCCGCGAACGAAGCCGCGTACCTGATAAAGGTACCCCAATGGCAGCTTCCGCAATTGCTCCACAATCCACGCAATAATTTCTTCTCTAGGCTCCGTTCCTTGCCTACAGTCGGGATTCACGACCTTTGCACTACTGGCAACAAGTGCCTTGATGTACAATGCTTTCAGCCGTTCCAGCGGTATGTCATCCAGCAGCTTCATGAGTTCCGTTTTTAGTATCTCGCGATCATCCATTGTTCTTTCCTCCTGATATTTCTTGACTTGTGGCGGGGTGTGGGGTATAATATTCACAACCCCGCCGGGGTGATTAAGGCTTCTTGTGCTGATGCTTTCCAGGGCTTGCACAAGGGGCTTTTCTTATGCAAGGGTAAACCTCCGGGCGGTTGCCTGCCGGGTGAATGCCTGGGCGACCTCCGGCATTGCCTTTTTCAAGGCCGTGGTGTCGATTCTGACAGTGGTGACGGGTTTCCATGTGATCTTGTACTCCCCCGGCATAGGCCGTCTCGGAATCGCCCATGTGTGCCTTGATGGCGTCCTTGATTGTCTCTGCTTCTGCCTGGGCTTCCTCGATCAGCCGCTGCAGCTCTCTAAGCTCCTGGCACTTCATTTCCAATTCGTTGATGCTCATGGTTATTTTTCTCCTTTTATAGTGGCGGGTGATTGTTAAAATCGTTTCTGAGCCGTTTCCCCCGCGTGTAGCTGGTGGGTTTTCGGACAAACTACATTGGGTGGGGTGGTTTATACCTCCGGGGCTAGTTTGCGGATTTCTCCCGAATAGGCGAATGGATGTTTTGCGCCATGCGGGCTTTTTGCGCTGCCTTACGCTCTTCTGTCCACTCCTGTTTCTGGATAAATGGGTTGTGTCCCTCCCGGTAGGGGTACAGGGCGCATCCGGTGCAGGTGCATAACTTGACCTCGTTGGAGTTGCCGCAGCAGCAGTCAAGGCACTTGGCACGGATGGCCTTGATCGGGGTCAGTCGTTTTTCTTCCATTGGTTTACCTCCTAAGATTTTCTTTGCCGTCTCTCCGAGTTGCCTCCGCCTCTTTGTGTTTTGTATAGGACTTACAACAAGCGGTGTTGAAATTGGGCTGTCCTGTTCTTCATGGCTATATTGTACTATATCGGGGACAATATATCAAGATGGAATATAGCACAAATATATCGTACCCAATATGTGCATTTTGTATATTGTACCCGATAGAATAATGTGATATAATAGCGTTGAAGGAGGTGAACGAATGACAGTTTCAAAAGCCCAGCAAAAGGCAGTTAGCAAGTATATGAAAGAGAATTACGATGAAGTAAAGGTAAGAATGCCAAAGGGTCAAAAGGATATCATTAAAGCCCACGCGGATAAACACGACGGGGGCAGTGTGAACGCCTTTATCAACCGGGCAATCACAAACCAGATGGAGCTGGACAACACACCGGATACCACCCCCACGGAATAAAAATTCCCGCCTGAGTGGCGGGAGTGTTGACAATCTCTCAAAATCGAGGTATAGTATAGGAAACGAGGGTGCTACCGGTAGACGGTCAGCCCCGAAGTCTATGAGTTACGAGAAGTAACCGCCAAACTGTGGGGACAGGGGCGGTTACTTCTTGTTATTAGCCGCAATAAACAGGCTGATAATGCCAACGATTAAAATGCCGATCTGGATAAGGTCGGAGTATGTAACCATTCGCACACCCCCTCTCTGAAAAGTGGGGGCGCAGAAGCTACCCCCGATGATGGGGGCTGACTGCCTACCGTTACTGGTAGCACCATCGACAGCATAGCACAGAGAATGACAAAAAGCAAGGGAAGATTGCAATATCTGAGCGGCAACGAGGAATCTTATACCGCCAATCATGGCGATATCTCGTACACGGACAGCTGAGGCAGATTGACGAGGAAAGCATGGTAACCACCCTGAAACCGGAGTTCATCTGTTACAGGCCGTCTATGGGCGCTACAGAGGGAATTACAGAAGCAAGCCGGGCAAGCATCTTGAAATGCTGCCCGGCGGTTCCTTTGTGGCTGCCGTGCGGTCTGCCTGCCTGGCAATAACTCCCCTGCAGGCCTGAAATATGGGCTAGCACTGATGGGCTTTCTTTCGAGCCACCCACCCCCGGGGGATAGCGGGGAAGGGGGTGGGGTCATTCGATAAGGTATAGATATATGCGGCACACCCTCTCTTATCGTTTCTCGATAATCCCCTCTATTTCGTTCGCATTCTATTCATATTTTGCTTGCATTTCATTCATATTTAGCTTGGAAAAGAACGAAGTGCAAATGTTATGCTGTCACAGGTGCAGGCTGCCGCCGTGTATGGTTTACTGGCGATGGCAATAGCTGCCGTCTTAGTATCACTCACTTGAAAATGACGCGCTGCGGCGTGTTTTCCGGCTTGTTTGGATACATACAGGGGTTTCCCACACGTCCCAAAAAGAACCGTGTGGGGCGTTAATAGCCTTTCTTTCCCCTGTCCGATATCCGGCTTACGGCAGCGTATGCCTCCCGCAGCGTCTCAGCGTCCATCTTCTGGAGTTGCCGAAGAATGCAGCTTATCAGCGTTCTCTTTGCGCTTTCGTTGTTCATGGTTTCCTCCTGTTCGCGGTGGGGGGGGTAGAGGGGAAAAGGGCGGGGGGTCTTTGAAATCAAGCCCCCCAAAAAATAATAACCCCTCCCATAGCTCCCGGTATGTATCCGTCAGATGTCCTCTATGCCGTTGAGGAAGGCGCGCAGATCGCACAGCTCCTCACGGGTCAGGGTAATCCCCTTCTGCATGGTGTGCTCTCCGTTCGCCTTATCCCGCCATTTCCGCAGATCGTACCGGGCAGGCGCTCCGGCGAACGACACCAGATTCAGCTCAAGGGGCAGGGAACCGGCAACGCTCACGGTTCCGAAATGCTTCTCGATGGTGTAGGAAAACTCCTTTGTATTTGTCATGCTCGTGACCTCCTGATGTCAAATTTTCAATTTTTTACACAGATTTATGATAGCTTTCTCATATTCATAAAGAGAAAGCCCCATTTTCTTAAGCTTTTTCTTCTCTTCCTCGTATTTTTCCCATTTGCTCATTGCCTAACCTCCTGATGTGGGGGGCTAGGCAATGAGCCTAAGCCCCCATGAATTGGGCTGCTCTGGCTCTTGGCTCTGGCGAATTATAAAATTTCCTTGAACGTGCTTGTCCTCATCCAGAAAGAAAACTGGGTTTCTCCGGTCTGGCCGTGGCGGTTTTTGGCGATATCCAGCTGTACAAGCGACGGCTGCCCATCGGCGGCAGCTCCGGCGTAGGGGTCGTCCCGGTACAGGAACATGACCGCGTCCGCATCCTGCTCAATGGCTCCCGAATCCCGCAGGTCTGACAGCCGGGGGCGTTTGTCCTCCCGGCTCTCGACCGACCGGGACAGCTGGCAAAGGCAAATCACCGGAACGCTCAGGGAGATCGCAAGCAGCTTCAGCTCCCGGCTGATGGCGGTGACGGTTTCATAGGTGTTTCCGCCCCGGGTGGCGGGCTGGATTAGCCCGAGATAGTCAATGATCACCGCCCGCAGCTCTGGCACAGTCTGTGCCAGAAGCTGGATTTGCGGCACGGTCAGGCCATAGCGGGCGTTGATGAAAACGCCCTGTTCTGAAAGCGCCGAATTGGCGAGGGCGATTTCCTGCCAGTCCTCGTCGGTCACGGCACCGCGCAGCAGTTTTCCGGCGGGAATCCCTGTCAGACGAGCAACGCGCTTTGCCGTCAGTTGCTCTGGACTCATTTCCAGAGACACGAGCAGAACGTTTCCGTCGATATTGTCCGCCAGATTCACGGCAAAGGTGGATTTGCCCATTGCCGGACGCGCCCCCAAAATGTGCAGGCCAGACCGGATAAAACCGCCGCCCAGAATCTCGTCAAGTCGGGGAAAGCCAGACGGGACAAAGTTGTCCTGCCCCGCCCCGGCCTTAACCACCAAATCGTTGAACCGGTGGAGGGTGTCGGCTGGACTGAGTAGCCCCCGCCGGTAGTTGCTGCCCCGGATGTCCTCGGCTTCCCGCTGTAGTGTCGCCAGCAGTTCGTCAGGGCTGGAAACGCTGTCCTCCTGAATCCGGGTAGCCAGCTCCTTTATTTGCCGTACACGTGCGTCCTCCGCCACACGGTGGGCGTAATCCGCCGCATTGGTGCAGGTCGGTACGACCTCCATCAGTTCCGTGAGAAGTTGGTTTGACAAATCCACTCCCTGCTTCCTTGCCCTGGCCTGGATGGACACAGGGTCAACCGGTTCACCGTCCGCCGCCAGGGAAGCGGCGGCGGTGAACACCGTGCGGTAAGCCTCAATTTGGAAATCATCCGGTTTGACAAGCCCCTGGATCACCGGGAGGACGCTTGCCGCGTCAATCAGAATCGCCCCGGCTAAGTAGCTTTCATTTCCGGTCATGCCGTCCCCCGCCTCCTCCATTCACCCGTTTCTAGGTCAAGGAAAAAATCTGATTTTCCATCTTCTTCTCCCCCTGAAAGGGGAGAAGAAGATATTTTATAGCCTCTGTCTTTTTTAGGGGGCGGAAAACCGGATTCCGGTTTCCCGGGTTGCGGTGAATCACATTCCGGCTTTTCGGGCTGTGGCTCGTCATAGACCGTCCACACTGCATCGCCCAATTTCCCGCCGGGTGTCCGGTTCTGCTCGATGGTCAGATAGCCCAGCTCCCGCAACCGCTTCACGCTTTTCGCAATGCTTTCCTTCCCCGTCCTCCCCCGGTAAAGCGCGTTCAGCCCTGAAGTGGAAAAGCCCCAGTTTTCAGGTCGTGACAGCATCTGAACCAGCAGCCCCAAATCCCCGCAGGTAAGCCGGGGGTCTTGCAGTAGCTCATTTGGCAGCGTGGTAAAGTTTCGGGCGTGCCGTTGTCTCAAGACCGGCATGCTGTCACCTCCGCTCGTCAACCCGGTGACCGCCGGGAGATTTACCCATGGTGGCGGGGGCGTTGTCGCCGCCGTCCGCGCAGGTCAGAAACTCCACCAGGCGCGGGAAATAAATCAGCGTCTTTGTTCCAGCCTGCCGGGTCGGAATGGCTCCGGTTTTGACCCACCGGCGCAAAGTGTATTCCGAAACCGGCACGCCCTCATCTTTGGAGCGCCGGACGGCTTCGCGGATGGTCAGAACGTCCCCCATCAGAGCGCCTCCTTCTTCTCCCGTGCCAGTTCATCGATAATGGCCATTATCTTTTTCTGCTTGTCCTCTGGCAGTTCCCGGCGCAGCTTACGGGAGAAATTGCCGTCGTTGCACCCCCAGCGCTCCGCAATTTCCCAGAGGTACACCCCCGCCTGCTTTGCTGCCTCGCGAATCTTCACATTTTTCATAATTCTCCTCCTAAACTCGAAAAAGTTGTTGACTTTCTGCCTTGCAAGCCTTATTATATTAAATGAAAACGGCAAAAACAACCATAAACCACATGTTTTGAAAAGTTGCAATAGCTATCTGATTTACTAGGTGGTACAAAGTTCGTAATCGGCATTTTAGGCTGAGTTTGTCAATAATTAACGGAAAACCGGGAGGGGTAACATGGGGCGCGTCAAAAAGAGCTTTAACGAGAAGTACAACTCACCATTCGCTGCAAACATGCGGGAACTCATGAAAGAATACGGAGTCACGCAGGACACGCTTGCGGCCAAAATAGGCAGAACGCGTCAAACCGTCTGTCAATACGTGAACGGTGACAGCGAACCGGGGTATGAGACGCTTGCGAAAATCGCAGACTTCTTCTCTGTGTCAACGGATTATCTTCTCGGTATCTCGCTGGCGAAAACGCCGGGAACGACCATGCAGGCCGTGACCGAATACACCGGACTGTCTGAGGACAACGTTTTAAGGCTGCACCAAATGCAGGGAAATAAGGCTCGCGGGGCTTTTGAAACCCCCAAAGACGGGACTGTAATCATTAACGGCGGTGAACCGTATCTGGATTTTCTGAATGACATTCTTGACGCTGTTTACGCCGGAAAAGAAACGTTTGTACGGGACTATATTTTACTGTGTTATTACGCAGAATGGCTCCGTTCCGGTGAAACAACGGTCAAGGGGCAATGGAAAACAAGAATCCCGGTGTCGCAACTTATCGAAAGCTACAGCACCAGGATAACGAGGGCGATTGAAAAGTATCTCGTGGCCAAATACACGGCTGCAGATGGGCAGGTGGAATAATGGCGACGATCAAAGAACGCAACGGCTCCTATCAGATCACTGTCAGCTGCGGCTATGACATTCAGGGGAAGCATCTGCGGGAGACGATCACATTCACGCCAGAACCCGGCCTTACCCCGAAGAAAAGGAAAAAGGCCGTGGAAGATTTTGCGCGAAAGTTTGAAGAGGACGTAAAAAACGGAATTGCTCTTGACGGACGCAAGATCACACTGAAAGCCTTTGCAGACCGCTGGCTTTCGGAATACGCCGTCCAGAAGCTGGCACCGAAAACACTGGAGGATTATACAAACGAGCTGAACAAGCGAATCCTTCCGGCCTTAGGACACATGCGGCTTGCAGAATTGCGCCCCGCTATTCTAAACGGTTTTTTTGTCGGTATGACAAAAGACGGCGCAAGGCGGGACGGAAAGCCCGGTGGATATTCCCGTGCAACAATCAAGAAAACGCAGGACGTGCTTTCCTCCGTCCTGAGAACCGCCACGGAATGGGAAACGATAGAGAAGAACCCTATGGATAAAGTCCGAACCGTGGGAGAACGGGCAGCGGATAAGCTGGAATTTTTCACCCCGGAACAGGCGGCAGCATTCCTGGACTACATTGAACGGCCATATACTGTCAAGACCAGAGGACACAGCAGAACGGACGATACAGGTATTGAATATGCCGTGGGTGACTATGAACGCACAAAGGAAGTCCCGGAACAGCTCCGGGTGCTGTTTAACCTTGCGATATATGCGGGGCTGCGAAAAGGGGAGCTGCTGGCATTGGAATGGTCTGATGTCGATTTTGAGAACGATACCGTCACAGTTTCAAAGGCGGTCAGCGTCGTGGCGGGAAAGCAGATCACCAAAGAACCCAAAACCAAAACCTCCCGCCGTACTGTGTCCATTCCTCACTTCCTGACACAGCGCATTAAGGCGTTGCGGCGGGAACGGCTTAAATACCGTTTTATGTTGGGGGACTATTGGCAAGGCGGGGAATGGCTGTTCATTCAGGAAAACGGGAGACAGATGGGCTACGCTACCCCATACTCGGCGTTTCAGGACGCGATCACCCGTTATAACGCAGATAAGCCGGCGGCGCAGCAGCTTCCCGCCATTCCGTTCCACGGCCTCCGGCATACCTCGGCAACCCTGCTGATTGCCGGGAAACAGGATGTTCGGACAGTATCAAGCCGGCTTGGACACGCACAGGCATCCACCACCATGAATATCTACGCCCACGCATTGTCGGAAACAGACCGCAAGGCGTCAAATGCGCTGGAAAATATGCTTGCGGCGAAAGCACGGTAATTGCTGAAAAGGCTGCCCGGTCAAAAAACCGGACAGCCTTTTCAGCAATCAAAGCAGAAAAAATCTTGCAATAGCCATCAAATAGCCATCAAATGGGCTTTTTCACATAGAACCCCTAAAAATGAAGAATCCCTAAAACCGTTGCGGCTCTAGGGATTTTCTGTGGAGCTAGTGACCTGACTCGAACAGGCGACCTTCTCATTACGAGTGAGATGCACTACCGACTGTGCTACACTAGCATTTCTTTAGCCAACTCATTATATCCGGAATCTGCGAAATTGTCAACTGCTTTTTCGGGCAAACCACCGATTTCCGCGGCGTAGGTGGGGAACGGCGCTGACAAATCGCCCCGTTTTATGCGACACGACATTGCTTTCCGGCAAGAAGGGTGTTATAATGACGCCGTTATGAGGTGAGCGTATGAAAAAACTTCTCAAATATCTGAAGGGCTATGAAAAAGAATGTGTCCTTGGGCCGCTGTTCAAGCTGCTGGAGGCCACGTTTGAGCTGCTGGTGCCGCTGGTTGTGGCCAGTATCGTGGATAAGGGCATCGGCAGCGGCGACCGGGGCTACATTGTGAAAATGTGCGCCGTCATGATCGGACTGGGCGTCGTGGGGCTTGCCAGTTCGGTGACAGCGCAGTATTTTTCTGCTGTGGCGGCGGTGGGCTTTTCCACACGGCTGCGGCATACGGTGCTGGAGCATATTCTGAACTTAAGCTACAGTCAGGTCGATAAGCTGGGCGCATCCACCATGATCACCCGGATGACCTCCGACATCAATCAGGTGCAGAACGGCGTGAACCTGACGCTGCGGCTGCTGCTGCGCTCGCCCTTCGTGGTGTTCGGCGCCATGGTCATGGCTTTTACCATCGATTTTCAGGCGGCGCTGGTGTTCGCCGGGGTCATTCCGGTGCTGTGCATCATCGTTTTCGGCATTATGCTGATCACCATGCCCATGTACAGGCGGGTGCAGGCGTCCCTTGACAGCGTGACCTCCGCGTCCCGGCAGAATCTGACGGGCGTTCGGGTGCTGCGGGCTTTCTGCAAGGAGGACGCGGAGGTTACGTCCTTTGAGGAAAAAACGGAGGACATGACCCGCAAGCAGCTGTCCGCAGGACGGATTTCCGCCCTGATGAACCCTGTGACCTATGTAGTCATCAATCTGGCGGTGGTGCTGCTGGTGCATGTGGGTGCGCTGAAGGTGGAAAGCGGCGTGCTGACCCAGGGACTGGTCATTGCCCTCTACAATTATATGTCCCAGATTCTGGTGGAGCTGATCAAGATGGCCAACCTGATCATCACCATCACCAAGGCCGTCGCCTGCGGGAACCGGGTGGCGTCTGTGCTGGATTTGGAGCCGGGTCAGGAAAACGGCACCCGCACGGCTGCGGATTTGAAAGGACAGGTGGAGTTCCGGGACGTGACCGCCCGGTATGACGGTGCGGGAAATCCCTCTCTGGAGCACATTACCTTCACCGCCCGGCCGGGGCAGACCATCGGCATCATCGGCGGCACCGGTTCCGGCAAGACGACGCTGGTGAATCTGATTCCTAGGCTCTATGACGCAGCCGGAGGAAAGGTGCTGCTGGACGGCGTGGAGACGGCGGCGTATGACCTGACGTCCCTGCGGCAGGCCATCGGCGTTGTTCCCCAGAAGGCGGTGCTGTTCAAGGGCACTATCCGGCAGAATCTGCTCTGGGGCAACGCCAGCGCCACGGACAGTGATCTGTGGGAAGCGCTGACCGTTGCACAGGCGAAAGAAGTGGTCGAGGGCAAGGAAAACGGACTGGACGCACCCGTGGAACAGGGTGGCGTCAACTTCTCCGGCGGTCAGCGTCAGCGTCTGACCATTGCCCGGGCGTTGGTGCGCAAGCCCCGCATCCTGATTCTGGACGACAGCGCGTCCGCGCTGGACTATGCTACCGACGCGGGTCTTCGTATGGCCATCCGCAGAATGGATGATCCGCCGACGACCTTCATCGTCTCCCAGAGAGCGGCGTCCGTGCGGTATGCGGATGAAATTCTGGTGCTGGACGACGGCGTTCTGGCGGGCAAGGGTACCCACGATGAGCTTCTGGAATCCTGCCCGGTTTATCAGGAGATCTACTATTCCCAGTTCCCCAAGGAGGCGGTGCAAAATGGCTAATCAGATGGCGATCCTGCGGAAGGTACTGCGCCGCATCCGGCGCTATTGGGTGGGGCTGGTCGCGTCGCTGCTGCTGGCGACGCTGTACGTGGTCATGAGTTTATATATCCCCATTCTGGTGGGAAATGCCATTGACTGCATTATCGATGCCGGACGGGTGGATTTTACCGCCATGTGGGGCTATCTGCGCAACGTGGCGATTTGCGCCGCCGTGGCGGCGCTGGCGCAGTGGCTCATGAATCAGATCAACAACCACATGACCTACGGCGTTACCCGGGACATCCGGAACGAAGCCTTCCGGCATATTCAGGTGCTGCCCCTTTCCTATCTTGATAAACAGCCTCAGGGCGATGTGGTCAGCCGGGTGACGGCTGACGTGGACACCTTCGCCGACGGACTGCTCATGGGCTTTACCCAGCTGTTTACCGGCGTGATGACCATTCTGGGAACGCTTGTTTTCATGGTCCGCATTCACTGGGGCATTGCCCTGGTGGTGGTCTGCATTACGCCGCTGTCGCTGCTGGTGGCGAATTTCATTGCCACACGGACGTATTCCATGTTCAAGCTCCAGTCCGTTACCCGGGGCGAGCAGACCGGCCTGATCGACGAGACCATCGGCAATATCAAGGTGGTGCAGGCCTTCGGCCACGAGAAGGCCTCCATGGAGCAGTTCGACGAGATCAACGGACGGCTGCAAAAGGCGTCTCTGCGGGCAATTTTCTTCTCGTCTCTGGTAAACCCCAGCACCCGGTTCGTCAACTCCGTGGTGTACGCGGGAGTTGGCTTAAGCGGCGCACTGATCGCCATTTCCGGCGGCATCACCGTGGGCAACCTCACCAGCTTCCTGAACTACGCCAACCAGTACACCAAGCCCTTTAACGAGATCTCCGGCGTGGTGACGGAGCTGCAGAACGCGTTGGCCTGCGCGGGGCGGGTGTTCGAGCTGATCGAAGCCCCGGCGCGGACGCCGGAGCCGGAGCATCCGCAGCGGCCGGAAAAGGTGGAGGGCGCAGTGGAGATCAAGGACCTTCGCTTCTCTTACACGCCGGACAAGCCCCTGATCGGGGACTTCAACCTGTCCGTCAAGCCCGGCCAGCGGGTGGCCATCGTCGGCCCCACGGGCTGCGGAAAGACTACCTTTATCAACCTTCTCATGCGGTTTTACGACCCGGACGGGGGCGAAATCCTTCTCGACGGGGTCAATACCCAGAAAATGAACCGGGGCGAGCTGCGCAGGAGCGTGGGCATGGTGCTTCAGGATACCTGGCTGAAAGCAGGGACGATCCGGGAGAACATCGCCATGGGCAAGCCGGAGGCGACTGAGGAAGAAATCATCGCCGCCGCGAAGCAGGCGCACGCCCACAGCTTCATCATGCGTCTGCCTCAGGGGTATGATACCGTTATCGGCGAGTCCGGCGGCAGCCTTTCTCAGGGACAGAAGCAGCTGCTGTGCATTGCCCGGGTGATGCTGTGCCTGCCGCCCATGCTGTTTCTGGACGAGGCGACTTCCTCCATCGATACCCGGACGGAGATCAAGATTCAGAAGGCGTTCGACACCATGATGCGCGGGCGCACCAGCTTTATCGTCGCCCACCGCCTGTCCACCATCCGGGAAGCGGACAGGATCCTCGTCATGCGGGACGGCCACATCGTGGAGCAGGGCAAGCACGAGGAGCTGCTTGCGAAGAACGGCTTCTATGCCAAATTGTATCAGAGCCAGTTTGCGCACTGAAAATTGGAAAAATGTGCCGGAGCGGAAAGCTCCGGCACGTCTTATATGTAAGTATCAGGCAACCTTCTGCTTTTTCGCAAAGTGAATAACCAGACCCAGGACGAGACCCACAAAGGCGGGGAGAACCCAGCCCAGACTGATGTCGAAGAAGGGGAGAATCTTCTCCGCAAGGCCGACCGCGCCGTCCAGATGAAGGGCGGTTTTCAGATTCGCGGGCAGCGCCTTGGCAAGATCGAACAGTGCGGCGATGCAGGTGAAGGCCGTGACGCTGACGTAGACAGCCCGGTCGTGATGGAACAGATTCCCGAACAGTGCCAGAAGAATCAGGGTGATCGCCAGCGGGTACAGGAACAGCAGCAGCGGCAGGGAATAGCTGATGATCTTGGACAGACCGAAATTGGAGATCAGGAAGGAAAGTACGGTAAATATCACCGCCCAGGCGCGGTAGGAAAGTCCCTTGGGGAACATGCGGGAGAAAGCGTCCGAGCAGCTGGTGACGAGACCAATGGCGGTTTTCAGGCAGGCGCAGGTGATGGTGACTGCCAGAACGAGACTGCCCGCCCGTCCCAGGTAGTGGCCGGAGATCTGCGCCAGGGCGATGCCGCCGTTTTCGGAGGTCTCAAACAGACCTCTGGACTGGGTTCCCATGAGAATGGTGGTAACGTAGATCACGATCATGGGGATGCTGGTGAGCAGTCCGGAGGACAGAACATCCTTTGCCACGTCGGAATCGTCGGTAACGCCCATGGAGCGGATGATGTCGATGACCACGATGCCGAAGGCCAGACCGGCAATGGCGTCCATGGTGTTATAGCCCTCAATGAAGCCCAGAGAAAGCGCCCCGGTCTGATAACCGGCGGCAGGCTCCACGTCGGAAACGGAGGTGGAGGGATTGATCAGCGCCGTCACCACCAGAATGGCGAGGAAGACCAGAAAGATGGGGGTGATGACCTTACCAATCCAGACGGTGATCTCGCCGGGGCGCAGGGACAAAATCAGCACGATGGCGAAGAAGATCACGGAGAAGATCAGCAGCGCAATGGACTCGGACGCACTGGCACTCAGCATGGGCGCGACACCCACGGTGAAGGAAGTGGTCGCGCATCTGGGAATGGCGAAGCCGGGGCCGATGGTCAGGTAGAGCAGGCAGGAGAAGACGTAGCCGTAGCCCTTGCCGACCTTGTTGGACAGCTGCTGCAGGCCGTCGGAGTGGGTGTTGCCGATGGCGGCCACGCCCATGATCGGAATACCGACGGCCGTGATGATAAAGCCGATCATGGCGGGGATGACGTTCCGTCCGGCCAGCTGACCGAGGTGAACGGGGAAGATCAGGTTACCGGCGCCGAAGAACATGCCGAACAGCGTTCCGGCCACCAGAATCTTCTGCTTGAAAGTAAGGTGTTTTTTCATTTTTTCTGCCTCCTTCTGTTTGCCGATATTTTATCACCCCTCTTGCATTCTGAGAAGTCCATGTTTATAATAGGGGTATTAGAAAATGTAATAGATATGAAATGGAGTGCGGCATATGGACAGCAAGAAACTGGAAATTCTCATGACGGCGATTGACCTTGGCAGCTTCACCAAAGCGTCGGAGGTGGTGGGCTACACCCAGTCGGGACTGACCCACATGATGGACGCCCTGGAACGGGAGGTGGGCTTTTCCCTGTTGCAGCGCGACCACAACGGCATCCAGCTCAGTCCTCAGGGGCGGCAGCTCATGCCCGCCATCCGGGAGTTTTTGCAGGCCAATGCCAATCTGGAAAACCAGATCAACGCCATTTCCGAGCAGAAAAAGGAGGTCATCCGCATTGCGGCCTACGCCAGCATCGCCATGCACTGGATGCCGGAGCTGCTTTACCGCTACAAGCGCGTCTGCCCGGATGTCAGCGTGGATCTCCGGATGGTGGATAACGCGCTGGAGCCCTACGAGCTGCTGGAAAGCGGCCAGACCGACGTGATTTTTGCCAGCCGGCAGAACTACAGCTTCTGCGACTGGACGCCCCTGTACAATGAGAAAATGTATGCGATCCTCCCCAAGGACTACCCCATCAACGGCCGCACAACCTTCCCGTTGGAGGAATTTTCCGGGCAGGAATTTCTGATGCCCTACGGCAGATTTGACATTGACGTCAATGCGGCCATGGACTCCGTGGGCGTGAAGCTCAACGCCAGCGTTTCCCGGGTGGACGACGAGACGGTTATCCGGATGGTGGGACACGGGCTGGGCGTCACCATGATGACGGAGCTGATGATCCGGGGCAGGACGGACGATGTGCTGTGCGTCCCCGTGGACCCGCCAAGGCTGCGGGAGCTGGGCATGGGCACCAGCCGCAGAATGAAGCTGACGGACAGTATGCAGAGACTGAAAGACTGTATGCTCCAGTTCATTCATGACAGATCGTGATAGAGCTGCGGGCGGTTTTCTCTGTGGGAAAACCGCCCATAGCAATATCGCATTCTGACCGGGTTCCGCCATCGCTTTTTGACAGAATTTGTCATATTTGGACAAAATGAAAAAATCCTTAAAAATCACTTGACAAATTGTTTAAGGTGGGCTATTATACAGGAGGTTAGCGAGAGCTAACCTATATTAGCGCCTTTAGGTTAGCTTTTGCTAATCTAAAAGTTCAGAAAAAGAAGGTGTTCTCCATGCCGCTTACGGTTGCGGATACCGGCGAGGAATACGTCATCAAGCGAATCGGCGGAAAGCCGGAAGTCAAACAGCATCTGGAGAATCTGGGCTTCGTCGTCGGCGGGGTGGTGTCGGTCATCAATACGATGGGCGGCAACGTCATTGTCAAGGTGAAGGAGTCCCGGATAGCCATCAGCCAGGAAATGGCGCAGAAAATTATGGTTTAACGAGGAAAAAAGGAGGAATCGGTATGAAAACACTGAAGCAGGCCAAGGTCGGCGAGACCGTTACCGTGGTGAAGCTCCACGGCGAGGGCGCTGTCAAGCGCAGGATCATGGACATGGGCATTACCAAGGGCGTCACCGTTTATGTGCGGAAGGTTGCTCCGCTGGGCGATCCGGTGGAAGTCAACGTCCGCGGCTACGAGCTGTCGATCCGTAAGGCCGACGCCGAAATGATCGAGATCCAGTAAGACCCCAGTAAATCATAGGGACGCAAGCCCTGATTTTGATAAAACGTTAGCGGAAGCTAACAGAAGGAGAGTATCATGGATATCAGAATTGCCCTTGCGGGCAACCCCAACAGCGGCAAAACGACACTGTTCAACGCCCTCACCGGCTCCAACCAGTTCGTGGGCAACTGGCCCGGCGTCACCGTGGAGAAGAAGGAAGGCAAGCTGAAGAAGCATTCCGACGTCACCGTCACCGACCTGCCCGGCATTTATTCTCTGTCTCCGTACACCATGGAGGAAGTTGTCGCCCGGAATTATTTGATCGAGGAGCGGCCCGACGCCATCCTGAACATCATCGACGGCACCAACTTGGAGCGGAATCTGTACTTAACCACTCAGCTGACCGAGCTGGGCATCCCCGTGGTCATTGCCATCAACATGATGGATATCGTCCGCAAGAACGGCGACAAGATCAATATCGACGAGCTGTCTCAGGCGTTGGGCTGCAAGGTCGTCGAGATCTCCGCCCTGAAGGGCGACGGCGTTATGGCTGCTGCCGAGGCCGCCATCGACGCCGCGAAGAACGGCAAGACCGTCCCCATGCACACCTTCTCCGGCCCTGTGGAGCACGCCATTGCCCACATCGAGGAAGCCACCGTTCACGGCCTGCCCGAGGAGCAGCAGCGTTGGTACGCCATCAAGATCTTCGAGCGTGACGACAAGGTGATGCAGAAGCTGGGCCTGACCAAGGAGACCATGTCTCACATCGAGGCCGACATCGAAGCTGCCGAGAAGGAGCTGGACGACGACGCCGAGAGCATCATCACCAACGAGCGCTACATCTACATCGGCGAGGTCATCAAGCGCTGCTACAAGAAGCACTCCGCCGGTCAGCTGACCACCTCCG
>OLXK01001316.1_pt1 | contig 17920 bp, 15 predicted proteins | sample 1674321 | NCBI WGS metagenome assembly OLXK01 (sample SAMEA103958162, study PRJEB25191) | human gut metagenome | reverse complement strand
CGAACCCTCACATACGGAGTCAGAGTCCGCTGTGCTACCTTTACACAATCCCGCTATGTTCCTGACGAACAAGATTTATTATACTCGTTTTACGGCGTTTGTCAACACTTTTTTTGTGCTCCTGGAAAAAATTTTCCAGGGCCGGCACACGCCGGCCCTGGAGGGAAAGGGGAGGGGACAGCGTCAGGCCGCCAGCAGGTCGGCCGACGTGAAATACTTGCGCAGGGGCTTATACAGCAGAGCGAACACCACCAGGCACAGGATGATGCTGGGCAGCATGTAGCTTCCGTTATAGATCAGGGAGTAGATCCAGGGGCTGGTCATGGGCTTGCCGAGGAACGTGTCGGGCATCCACTTGCCCCACACAAAGACGCCGATGAGGAAATGCGCCAAAAAGCGCAGCACGCCGCCGATGACCGTGCCATAGTAAACACTCCACTTGCGGCGGGACAGCAGGCCCGCGCCAAAGCCCAGTACCACAAAGGCGATGAAGTAGTCGCAGATGATGGTGGTCCAGTCAATGGAGAACTTGTTGCCGATGAGGTAGGTGATGGTGCCGTACACCAGGCCCGCCAGAGAGCCCCAGCCACAGCCGTACCGGGCGGCGAACAGGATGATGGGCAGCATCTCCAGGGTGATGGAGCCGCCGTTGGGGAACTCATAGAGCTTGATGAGGCTGAGGATCTCCGCCATGGCGATGAAGATGGCAGCCTCGCAGATCATGCGTGTTTTGCTGACTTTCATGTGTTTTTCTCCTCCGTGAAAAAAATATCCGCATCGCGGGCCGCGCAGGCGTCGCAATGCGGATACAAAGCGGTATGGTCGCATTCCTACGCCGGCATTACCCGGATCAGGTCTGAGGGACCGGACGGCAATACGTCGCATCTCAGCCGGCTTGCGCCAGCACCCCTTGGATTGTGATAAGATTTTATCATGCCCGGCGATCTTTGTCAAGATATAAACGCACCGGTCCGGTAGGAAAAGCGCCCCTCCTTACCGCACCTGAACCCCCTCTGCCACCTGGGCCAGGTCGTCCACGGAGAAGCCCTTGCCGGTGACGGTCAGAACGGAGCTCCAGTCATCCAGCGTGCACACGACGGTGGACATCCCGTTTTTGTGGGTGGTGAATGCGGGATAGCCGTTGATGGTCAGCCGGTGCATATCGGCGTCCTCCGTATCCACGCACATGACGCCGTCGCCGCTGAAAGCCATCAGCCTGATCTCCAGCCAGCAGCCGTCGCCGTCGGCATAGCGGTAAAACCAGATCCCCTGGCTCAGGTTTGTTTCCGTCAGGGTCACCCCGGTAGGCAGCCGGCCCACCGTCAGCCCGGAGGGGAGGGAGGACCCGCCGCTGCGGTCCGTCCGGGACCCGGGGCGCAGCAGGGTATGGGTGTCGAAGGTTTCCACCACCCAGCGAACCGTCTGGGACCGCAGGGTCGGGGACACGGCAAAGGCTACCGAGAAGCACAGCGCCGCCACTGCCAGAATCACCGCTGCCCGGCCCGCCAGCCGCCGCAGCACCCGTCCGGCGGAGCGCAGATCCCGGCGCAGAAGGCCCCGCTGAATGGTCTGCATGCACCGCCGCTGCGAAAGCGCAGGCACCGCAGCCGACGGGTCACGGGCCAGGCGCTCCATGGCCTCCCGGGCCTGTTGGTTTTCCTGCCGCGCGACCTGGTCCATCAGCAGCGTAAACAGGGCCTCCTCCTGCTTGCTATTCCTCTCCTGCACGGTGCACCCCTCCTTTTCGCAATTTTGCCTTTTTTACAGACGTATCTATATACGTAACACCGTAATCCGCAAAATGCAACCGATTTTTTTCGTTTTTCTTGTTTTTTTCAAAAAAACTATTATAATGTAAAATGTTGAGTCTTTGAACATCTTGCCGACTGCGCGAAAGGGGGGACCATATGCTGCCGATTTGCATCCTTACCATCCAGGATGAGGACGACCGCGCGTATATGTCCCGCCTGTTTGTGCAGTATCATCGCCTGATGTATCAGTGTACATATGAGGTGCTGGACGACAAATGGGCCACGGAGGATGCCGTCCAGACGACGCTGCTGCGGCTCATCGACCGGATAGACGTTGTGCGGCAGCTGGACGAGAGCAAGCTGCCGGGGTATATCGCCGCCGCCTGCCGCCACACGGCGTACAACGTGCTCCGCCATAACCGCCGCCACCCCCAGGTGCCGCTGGAGGACGCGCCGGAGGCGTCGTCCGCGCCGGACATGGATGAGCTGCTGTCCCGCCGGGTGGAGCTGAATGCCCTGGCCCGGGTGTGGCCCCGGCTGGATGAGGACACCCGCTGGCTGCTGGAGGCCCGGTACATTCTGGACTATTCGGACAGCGAGCTGGCCCGGGAGATGGGCGTAAAGCCCACCAGCGTCCGCATGGCCCTGACCCGGGCCCGGAAAAAGGCCCGGGCTATGCTCCGGCCGGAGCTGGAGAAAATGTGATAAAAGGGGGAGAATTCTATGCTGACCGGTCTGACGGGCTTTTTGCCGGAGTCAACCTTGACCCTATACGATAACCTGGAATTTCTGTTCCGGATCCTGCTGTCCGCTGCCCTGGGCGCGGCCATTGGCCTGGAGCGCACCAAGCGCCAGAAGGAGGCGGGGGTGCGGACCCACTGCATCATTGCCTGCGCCTCGGCGGTGTTCATGATCCTGTCCAAATACGCATTCATCGACACTGCCACTCTGGCCGGCTCCCGGGGGGCGGACACCGCCCGCATTGCTGCCCAGGTGGTCAGCGGCATTTCCTTTCTGGGCGCCGGCGTCATCTTCAAAAACGGCAGCTCCATCCGGGGCCTGACCACTGCCGCCGGTATGTGGGGCACCGCCGCCGTGGGCATGGCCATCGGCGCGGGTATGTACTGGCTGGGCCTGATGGAGGCTGTGGTGCTGGTGGTGATCCAGCTGGTGCTGCACCGGTTCCCGGTGGGCGGCGATGCGGAGATCACCCAGGAGGTCACGGTGCACATGACGGACAGCGACGGCCTGATGCAGGCCTTTGACTGCCTGGTCCGGGAGCACCGGGGCAAGATCACCGACAGCACCCTGACCCGGGAGGACAGCATGCTCTGCCTGGAGGTGTCCATCCGGCTGCCGGACCCCATTACCCATGAGGAGGCCCTGCGTTTTCTCAGGGAAAACCCCGGCGTCCGCAAGATTTCCGTATAACAGAGGAGGAAGCCATGAAGATCGTATGCCTGGGCGACAGCCTGACCACGGGATACAACCTGGCCCCCGGAGAAGGCTGGGTGGACCTGCTGAACCGGGAGACGCCCCATCTGTGGGTCAACGCCGGCGTGGCTGGCGATACCTCCACCGGCCTCCTGGTCCGGCTCCAGAGCCAGGCCCTGCCCCAGAAGCCGGATATGGTCCTGTTTATGGGCGGCGACAACGACATTATGCTCACCGGCTCCGCCGACCAGGCCAAGTCTGCCGTCATGGCCATGGTCCACCAGTGCGTGGCCGCCGGGGTCCGGCCGGTGGTGGGCATTCCATATCCCGTGCGCACCATCCCGGCCCAGTGGCAGCCGGTGTGCGACATGGACCGGGCTCTTGAGGCCTCGGCGGAATACGTCCGGTGGCTGCGCAGGCTGACGGACGCCATCTCCCTGCGGCGGGTGGATTTCGGCGCGGCCTTCGACGCCGCCGGGAACACGGCGGACCTGTACCAGCGCGACGGCATGCACCCCAGCCGTCTGGGCAGCCGCGTCATGGCGGACGCCGTGCTTCACGACCTCCACTTGGTCAGATAGCCCAAAGACGGACCTCCGTTTTTTACCATTTATCCAAATGTTACCCGGGCCCGATGTTTCGCGTTGACACCATTTCCCGCCCCGTGATAGAATGGACATAACAACGGAATAGGGATCATCGGTGGATGGACTCGGGAGAGACCGCGCTCTGCGCGGCGCCGAAGGGGAACGCAGAAGCTCTCAGGCAAAAGGGACCGGGTCCGGACGATACTCCGAAAAGGCCGGATATGTCCGGCCACCGAAGGTGCAACTCGCCTCATCCGGGGCGGGGAATCTCTCAGGTTAGGATACGGGGGCGCAAGGCAACGGCTTTGCGCCCTTTTTTGCTGCCCAAAAACAGGAAGGAACAACTTTGAAGGAGGAGCTTAGAAAATGAGCGAACTGAAGCGCACGCAGCTGTACGACGTGCATGTTTCCGCCGGGGCCACCATGGTGGACTTCGGCGGGTGGGAAATGCCCATCCAGTATCCGTCCGGCATCATCGCCGAGCATCTGTACACCCGCCAGGTGTGCGGCCTGTTCGACGTGTCCCACATGGGCCGCCTGCTGATTGAGGGCCCCCAGCGCAAGGAATTTCTCCAGCACGTGCTGACCAGCAACGTCAGCGCTCTGGACCTGAACATGGCCCAGTACTGCATCATCCCCAACGAGAACGGCGGCGCCGTGGACGACGCGTATCTGTACCTGTTCCAGGAGGACAGCTATCTGCTGGTGGTCAACGCCGCCAACATCGACAAGGATCTGGAGCATCTGAACCGGGCCCTGTCCGGCTTCGACTGCACCATCACCAACATCAGCGCCGAATGGGCCTCCATCGCCGTCCAGGGCCCCAAGAGCAAGGAAATGCTCATGACCCTCTCCGGCGGCGAGTCCCCCACCAAGGAGCCCACCAAGAACTCCCTGGGCACCGTGTCCCTGGAGGGCCGCCAGGCCCGCATCGCCAAGACCGGCTACACCGGCGAGCCTCTGGGCTACGAGGTATACGTCCGCAGCCAGGACGTGGTGTGGCTGTGGAACCGTCTGGTGGAGCTGGGCGCGCGGCCTGCCGGCCTGGGCGCACGGGATACCCTGCGGATGGAGGCGTCCTTCCCCCTGTACGGCCACGAAATGGGAACCGCACCCGACGGCACCGAGATCCCCATCTTCGCCGTGCCTCTGGCCAAGTTTGCCGTGAGCTTCTCCGCCCAGAAGGGGGATTTCATCGGCCGCGCCGCTCTGGAGCGTCAGCACCAGGCATTTATCCGCCACATGGACCGGGACTTCTCCGACATGTCCGCCCTGCCCCGGAGGATCGCCCCCATCGCCCTGCTGGACCGCGGCGTCATGCGGGCCGGAATGGAGATCTACAAGGGCGATAAGCTGGTGGGTTGGGTCACCAGCGGCACCATGGTGCCCTATTTCAAGACCCAGGGTGAGGGCCTGTCCACCGTGATCCTGGAGGCCAGCGGCAAGCGTGCCATCGGCCTGTGCTATATCGACAGCGACGTTCTGGTGGACGACACCGTGGAGGTGGATATCCGCGGCAAGCGCCTGAAGGCCGTGATCCCCGCCCGCCACATGAGCGTGGGCGCGCCTCCCTTCGCCCGCCCCCTGCTGTACGGTGAGCAGGAGGAGGTCCGCACCGTGGCCGGCGGCGACCGCACCGGCAAGGCCCTGACCCTGCTGCACAAGGCCATCGAGAACCACGTCTGGCGTCAGGAGCAGTGCGTGAACCTGATTCCCTCCGAGAATACCCCCAGCCGGGCCGTGCGCCTGCTGTCCGGCAGCGACCCGGCCTGCCGCTATGCCGAGCACAAGAAGATCCTGGCCTTTTATGAGAAGGAGGTGTTCTATTACCAGGGCACCAAGTTCATCGACCAGGTGGAGCGTATGCTCACCGAGGAAATGCGCGCCTACTTCGGCTGCACCGAGGTGGAGACCCGCACCCTCAGCGGCCAGATGTCCAACATGGCGGTGTTCTCCGCCCTGACGGACTGGAAGAACCGCTTCGACCGCAAGAAGGATGCCAAGCGCCTGGGCTACGTCATGAACAACCACATCATCAAGGGCGGTCACCTGTCCGCCCAGCCCATGGGCGCCCTTCACGACTATATCGCCGTGGACCCCGTCACCGAAAAGCCCGCCGTGGTAAACTTCCCCGTCTGCCGGGACAACCCCTATAAGATGGACGTGGAGGAGACCAAGAAGCTCATCGACCGCTACCGTCCCGAGCTCATTATCTTCGGCAAGTCCATGGTTCTGCATAAGGAGCCTGTGGCCCAGATCCGCCGCTTTGTGGACGAGCAGAAGATCCCCACCACCATCATGTACGACATGGCCCATGTGCTGGGCCTTATCGGCGATCACTTCCAGAACCCCTTCCAGGAGGGCGCGGAGATCGTCACCGGCTCCACCCACAAGACCTTCTTCGGCCCCCAGCGCGGCGTCATCGGCGTCAACTATAAGGAGGAGGACCTGAAATACGGCCTGTGGAAGACCATCGAGAGCCGCACCTTCCCCGGCAGCGTCTCCAACCACCACCTGGGCACCCAGCTGGGTATGCTCATGGCGGCCTATGAAATGAACCAGTTCCGCGATGCGTATCAGAGCGCCATTATCCGCAACGCCAAGTCCTTCGCCCGCAGCCTCAGGAGCTATGGCCTGGACGTGGTGGGCGATCCCGCCATCGACTACACCGAGACCCACCAGGTCATCGTCTCCGTGGGCTATGGCGAGGGCGCGGAAATCGCCGAGCGCCTGGAGCAGAACAACGTCATTGTCAACTACCAGGCCACCCCCGATGAGGAGGGCTTCACCGCCTCCGGCGCCCTGCGTATGGGCGTCAGCGAGATGACCCGCTTCGGCTTCGAGGAGAAGGACTTCGACCAGCTGGCCTCCCTGATGGCCGACTGCATCCTCCGGGGCCGCGAGATCAAGGCCGATGTAGAGCAGCTCCGGGCCCGTCACACCGAAATGCGCTACTGCTTCGACGATGCCGCCATCAACGACGCGCTGGAGCAGCTGGCCGGCAAGCTGGACATTTGAACAAACAACAAAACATATTAAATTTGGAGGTAAATCACAATGCTGTATCCGACTGATCTGAAGTATTCCAAGTCCCACGAGTGGGTGAAGATGGAGGACGGCGTGGCCGTCATCGGCATTTCCGACTTTGCACAGGACGCCCTGGGCGATGTGGTGTTCGTGAACCTGCCCGGCGAGGGCGACGACGTCACCTGCGGCGAGGCCTTCGGCGATGTGGAGTCCGTCAAGGCCGTGTCCGACCTGGTGTGCCCCGTCACCGGCGCCGTCTGCGCCGTCAACGAGGACCTGCTGGACCAGCCCGAGCTGCTGAACAAGAAGCCCTATGACGCCTGGATCATCAAGGTGGAGAACATCACCGACACCGAGGAGCTGCTGGACGCCGCCGCTTACGAGGCATTCTGCGCCGAGGAGGGCTGAGCATGGGCAGCTATGTCCCCTCCACCCAGGCCCAGCGGGAGCAGATGCTCCGGGCCGTGGGTCTGGAAAACATCATGGACCTGTACCGGGATGTGCCGGAGCAGATGCTCCTGCGGAAGCCCCTGAACATCCCCGACGGCATGAGCGAGCTGGAGGCAAGTCGGGCGGTGTCCGCCATGGCCGCCGAAAACCGCACCTACGCCACCGTTCTCCGGGGCGCAGGGGCCTATGACCACTACATCCCCTCCATCGTCAAATATATCCCCGCCAAGGAGGAGTTCCTCACGGCCTACACCCCCTATCAGGCGGAAATGAGCCAGGGCCTGCTGCAATCCATCTTCGAGTATCAGACCATGATCTGTGAGCTCACCGGCATGGACGTGTCCAACGCCTCTGTGTACGATGGGGCCACTGCCGCCGCCGAGGCGGCGGCCATGTGCCGCGAGCGCAAGCGCCGGGTGACCCTCATTTCCGGCGCGGCCCACCCCGACACCATCAACACCGTCCGCACCTATTGCTACGGCACCGGCGACGAGCTGCGCGTGGTGCCGGTGAAGGACGGCAGGACCGATATGGACGCCCTGCGGGAGATGCTGGACGACGGCGTTGCTTCCTTCTATGTGCAGCAGCCCAACTTCTTCGGCCAGTTTGAGGACGCCGAGGCCCTGGGCCAGGCCGTCCACCAGGCCGGGGCCAGGTACATCATGGGCTGCAACCCCATTGCCCTGGCCGTTATGAAAACGCCCCGGGACTGCGGCGCGGACATCGCCGTGGGCGAGGGGCAGCCCTTGGGCCTGCCTCTGGGCTGCGGCGGCCCGTATCTGGGCTATATGGCCGCCACCGATAAGCTCATGCGCAAGCTCCCCGGCCGCATCGTGGGCGAGACCACCGACCATCAGGGCCGCCGGGCCTACGTCCTGAGCCTCCAGGCCCGGGAGCAGCACATCCGCCGGGAGAAGGCCAGCAGCAACATCTGCTCCAACGAGGCGCTGTGCGCCCTGACCGCCGGGCTGTACATGGCCACCATGGGCCCCGACGGCATGGCACAGGCTGCGGAGCAGTCCATGGCCAAGGCTCATTATCTGGAAAAGGCCCTGTGCGCCCTGCCCGGGGTGGAGCCGGTATACGGCGGTGCGTATTTCCACGAGTTTGTCCTGAAAATGCCCCGCAGCCAGGAGCTGCTGGAGGCCCTGGACCGCCGGGGCATCCTGGGCGGTCTGCCTCTGGGCGACGACCGGGTCCTGTGGTGCGCCACGGAGAAGGTCAGCCGCCGGGAGCTGGACGAAGCCGTATCCATCGTCAAGGAGGTGCTGGACAAATGAAGCTGATTTTTGAAAAGAGCGTGCCCGGCCGCCGGTGCACCATCCTGCCCCCCTGCGACGTGGACGCCGTCTCCCTGCCGGAGTCCCTGCGCCGGGAGACGAAGCCCGACCTGCCCCAGCTCAGCGAGACCGACATCTCCCGCCACTATACGGAGCTGTGCCACCAGGTACACGGCGTCAACTGCGGCTTCTACCCCCTGGGCTCCTGCACCATGAAGTACAATCCCCGCATCGACGAGGAGATGGCGGCCCTGCCGGGGTTCACCGGCTGCCACCCCCTGGCCCCCCGGGAGTCCCTGACGGGTATGCGCCATGTGCTGGACACCGCGCAGGAGTACCTGTGCCAGATCACCGGCATGGACGGCATGACCTTCCAGCCTGCCGCCGGAGCCCACGGCGAGTTCACCGGCGTCCTGCTGATCAAGCAGTACCACGATGCCCGGGGCGACCACAAGCGCACCAAGATCATCGTGCCCGACTCGGCCCATGGCACCAACCCCGCCACGGCGGCTATGTGCGGCTATGAGGTGGTGAACATCGCCTCCGGCCCCGACGGCTGCGTGGACCTGGACAGCCTGCGCTCTGCCCTGGGGGACGATACCGCCGGTCTGATGCTCACCAACCCCAACACCGTGGGCATCTTCGACAAAAACATCCTGGAGATCACGCGTCTGGTCCATGAGGCCGGCGGCCTGTGCTACTACGATGGGGCCAACCTCAACGCCGTTATGGGCATCGTCCGCCCCGGCGACATGGGCTTTGACTGCATCCACATGAACCTGCACAAGACCTTCGCCACGCCTCATGGCGGCGGCGGTCCCGGCGCAGGCGCCGTGGGCTGCAAGGACTTCCTGATCCCCTATCTGCCCCATTCCGCCCTGGCGGAGGAGCCCGGCCATATCCAGGTCCGCAGCTTCATGGGCAACTTCCTGGTGGTGGTCCGGGCGCTGACGTACCTGCTGACCCTGGGCCGCCAGGGCATCCCCGAGGCGGCGCAGAACGCCGTGCTCAATGCCAACTACCTGCAGGAGAAACTCCGGGGCACCTTCCAGCCGGCCTATGACCGCATCTGTATGCACGAGTTCGTGCTGGATCTCAGCGGCCTGAAGAAGGAGACCGGCGTCTCCGCCCTGGATGTGGCCAAGTCCCTGATTGACGAGGGCATTCATCCGCCCACCATGTACTTCCCCCTGATCGTCCATGAGGCCCTGATGCTGGAGCCCACGGAGACCGAGGGACCCGAGGTCCTGGACCAGGCGGCGGAGGTGCTGCGGATGCTGTACCAGCGGGCCTACGATGACCCCGAAGCCATGCACGATGCACCCCACCATATGCCCATCGGCCGTCCCGACGAGGTAAAGGCCGCCCGGCACCCGATTCTGCGTTGGAGGAAACCATGATCAAGCACCTGTATACCTATTCCGGCAACGGAACCGATCCCTATCGCAACCTGGCCCTGGAGCAATACCTGACGGAGCATGTGGCGGACGACGCCTGCATCCTCTACCTGTGGCAGAACCAGAACACCGTGGTCATCGGCCGCAACCAGAACGCCTGGCAGGAGTGCCGCACCGGCCTGCTGGAGCAGGAGGGGGGCACCCTGGCCCGCCGTCTGTCCGGCGGCGGTGCAGTGTTCCACGACATGGGGAATCTGAACTTCACCTTCTCCGTGTCCACCGGGAATTATGACCTGCCCCGCCAGCAGCGGGTGATCCTGGAGGCCTGCCGTCTGCTGGGCATCCAGGCGGAGCTGTCCGGCCGCAATGACCTGCTGGCCCAGGGCCGGAAATTCTCCGGCAACTCCTTCTATAATCACGGCGGCCGCTCCTTCCACAACGGCACCCTGCTCATCGACGCGGACATGACCAAAATGGGCCGCTATCTCAGCCCGTCCCCGGCCAAGATCGCCAGCAAGGGCGTGGCCTCCGTGGCGTCCCGGGTGGTGAATCTGCGGGAGCTGTGCCCCGGTCTGACGGTGGCGGGCATGACCGACGCCATGAACCGGGCCTTCCAGCAGGTATACGGCCTGACGGCCCAGCCCCTGGAGGAGAAGGATTTTGACCAAGAGACCCTGGAGAAGCTGTACAGGCAGTTCAGCAGCCGCGACTGGGTATACGGGGCTACGTTCCCCTTTGATTTTTCCTGCACCGAAAAGTTCCCCTGGGGCGAGGTCAGCATCCGGCTGCGGGTGGAGCAGGGCATTTGCCGCCAGGCGGCGGTGTATACCGACGCCATGGACGCCCACCTGTTCGACGTTCTGACCCGGAAGCTGGAGGGCTGCGCCTTCTCCGGCGCGGCGTTGTGCGGCGCGGCGGAGTCTGCGGACCTGCCTGCGGACGTAGCCGGGGATCTCTGCGGCCTGATCCGCAGCCAAAACCTATAACGAATAACGGAGGATGGACCAATGTCCGATTATCAGCTCATTGTCATCGGCGCGGGGCCCGGGGGCTACACCGCCGCCCTGCAGGCGGCCAAGCGCGGCCTGCACACCGCCGTGGTGGAGCGCCGGGAGGTGGGCGGCACCTGCCTGAACCGGGGCTGCATCCCCACCAAGACTCTGCTCCACGCCTCCCAGGTGTACCGGGACGCCGTGGACGGAGCCCCTGCCGGGGTCCACGCCGGAGACATCACCTTTGACCTGGCGGAGATGTTCGCCTATAAGCGCGGCGTCTCCGAAAAGCTCCGGGGGGGTATCCACGCCCTGCTGAAGGGGGCCAGGGTGGACCTGCTGGAGGGGACCGCCCGCATCGACGCTCCGGGCCGGGTCACCGTCACCGGCCCGGCAGGGGAGACTGCCTACACCGCCGACCGCCTCCTGATCGCCACCGGCTCCGTGCCGGTGCGCCCGCCGATTCCGGGGCTGGACCTGCCGGGGGTCATGACCTCCGACCAGCTGCTGGAGGGCAGCGACACCCTGTATGAGTCCCTGGTCATCATGGGCGGCGGCGTCATCGGCGTGGAGTTTGCCACGTTTTATGCCAACCTGGGCTGCCGGGTCACCCTCATCGAGGGCATGGACCGGCTGCTGCCCACCATGGACCGGGAGCTGGGCCAGAATCTGGGCCAGATCCTGAAAAAGCAGGGGGTGGAGGTGCTGACCTCCGCCATGGTCCAAAGCGTGGAGCAGGCTCCCCAGGGCCTGACTGTCCATATTGACCAGAAGGGCAAGGAAAAGGCCGTCACCGGCGAAAAGGTCCTGTGCGCCATTGGCCGCCGTCCCTGCTGGGACGGGCTGTTTGCCCCGGACCTGACGCCTGAGACCCGGGGCCGCAGCCTCCGGGTGGACGAGGATTTCCAGACCAGCATCCCCGGCGTATACGCCATCGGCGACGTGTCTGCCGTGATCCAGCTGGCCCATGTCGCCGCCGCCCAGGGCATTGCCTGCGTGGACCGCCTGTGCGGCGCGGCCTCCGCCACGGATCTGAACGTGGTGCCCAGCTGCATTTACAGCAGCCCCGAGATCGCCGTGGTGGGCCTCACCGAGGCCGAGGCCAAGGAGCAGGGCATCAACGCCGTGTCCGGCAAGTGCACCATGTTCGGCAACGCCCGCACGGTCATTGAGGACCCGGGCCGCTGCTTCATGAAGCTGGTGGCCGACCGGGATACCGGCCGACTCATCGGCGCGCAGCTGATGTGCCAGCACGCCAGCGACATCATCAGCCAGCTCAGCGCCGCCCTGGTCAACGGTCTGACGGTGCGCCAGCTGCTGGCCGTTATGCGTCCCCACCCCTCCTTTGAGGAGGCCATGACCGAGGCGCTGGAGCGCCTGGCCGAAAAGCTGTAACTTCCCCATAATAAAGCATGCCCTGGGCACAACGCCCAGGGCATGCTCTTGTCATTTTTTCAGCTTTTCCCAGATCACCGGCTGCCCGGCGGCCAGGGTTTTCGGCAGGTCCAGCACCCGCTGGTTCCGGCTGCCCCGGAATTGCAGACTGATGTCCTTTTCCGCCGCCACGAACCGTCCGTCCACCAGCACGTCGATGCAGGAGAGCAGGTCGTCCGTCACGGCACACCGGGGATGGGACCCCTCCCGCAGCAGCTCATCCTCCAGCCGGAAGCCGGTGAAGCACCAGATGGTCTTTCCCGGGTACCGCCGCCGGACCTCCCGCAGAAAGGGCAGCAGGTCCCTCTGGTTTTCCGGCTCGAAGGGCTCGCCCCCCAGCACCGTCAGCCCGTCCACATAGGACTTGTCCAGCTCGGCGAAAATCTCCCGCTCCGTGTCGGCGGTGAAGGGCCTGCCGAAGTGGAAGTCCCAGGTCTGGGGCTGGAAGCAGTCGGGGCAGTGGTTGGTGCAGCCGGACACAAACAGCGTCACCCGCACCCCGATGCCGTTGGCAATATCACATTTTTTCAGGTTGCCATAGTACACGATATTGCTCCTTTTGGGTAATATATACTACCAAACAGCGACCGGAGCGGGAACCTCTTACAGGTGCAGCACCCGGTCCTTGATCTCCTGGGTCCGGCCCTGATTCCAGAACTGGGTCCCGATATAGCCGCAGGTGCGGCGGGCCACGTTCATCTTGTCCTGGTCGGTATTGCCGCACTGGGGACACTTCCAGATGAGCTTGCCGTCCTCCTCCACGATCTGGATCTCACCGTCCCAGCCGCAGACCTGGCAATAGTCGCTTTTGGTGTTCAGCTCGGCGTAGATGATGTGGTCATAAATGAACTTCATGACCTCCAGCACCGCGGGGATGTTGTTCTGCATGTCCGGCACCTCCACATAGCTGATGGCGCCGCCGGGGGACAGGTGCTGGAACTGGGCCTCAAACTCCAGCTTGGTGAAGGCATCGATCTCCTCGGTGACATTGACATGATAGCTGTTGGTGATATAGCCCTTGTCGGTGATGCCCTTGATGACGCCGAAGCGCTTTTGCAGGCACTTGGCAAACTTATAGGTGGTGGACTCCAGAGGCGTGCCGTACAGGGAATAGTCGATGTTCTCGGCGGTTTTCCACTCCTTGCACTTGTCGTTCATCTTCTGCATGATGTCCAGGGCGAAGGGGGTGGCGGCGGGGTCCGTGTGGCTCTTGCCGGTCATGTATTTCACGCACTCATACAGGCCCGCATAGCCCAGGGAGATGGTGGAATAGCCGTTATACAGCAGCTTGTCGATGGTTTCGCCCTTTTTCAGCCGGGCCAGCGCGCCGTATTGCCACAGGATGGGGGCGGCGTCCGACGTGGTGCCCAGCAGACGCTCGTGGCGGCACCGCAGCGCCCGGTGGCACAGCTCCAGCCGCTCCTCGAAGATCTGCCAGAACCTGTCCCTATTTCCGCCGGAGGACAGGGCCACGTCCGGCAGATTGATGGTGACCACGCCCTGATTGAACCGGCCATAGTATTTGTGCTTGCCGGGCTCGTAATTCCCGGCGTTGGCAACGTTGCCGATCCCGGCGTCGGTAAAACGGTCCGGGGTCAGGAAGGAGCGGCACCCCATGCAGGTGTACACGTCGCCCTTGAGCTCCTTCATCTTCTTTTCGGAGATATAGTCCGGCACCATGCGGCGGGCGGTGCATTTGGCGGCCAGCTCCGTCAGGTACCAATAGGGGGAGTCCTCATGGATGTTGTCCTCCTCCAGGGTATAGATCAGCTTGGGGAAGGCGGGGGTCACCCACACGCCCTGCTCATTCTTCACGCCCTGATAGCGCTGAAGGAGCATCTCCTCGATGATCATGGCCAGGTCCTTCTTCTCCCGCTCGTCCCGGGCCTCGTTCAGGTACATGAACACGGTGATGAAGGGGGCCTGTCCGTTGGTGGTCAGCAGGGTCACCACCTGATACTGGATGGTCTGCACGCCCCGGCGGATCTCCTCCCGCAGACGGGCCTCCACCAGTTCATGGATTTTCTCCTCGCCGGGATCCACGCCGATGGACGCCATCTCCGCCAGGACGATGCGGCGGATCTTCTGGCGGCTGACCTCCACAAAGGGGGCCAGGTGGGTCAGACTGATGGACTGGCCGCCGTATTGGTTGGAGGCCACCTGGGCCACGATCTGGGTGGCGATGTTGCAGGCGGTGGCGAAGGAGTGGGGCTTTTCGATCATGGTGCCGGTGATAACGGTGCCGTTTTGCAGCATGTCCTCCAGGTTCACCAGGTCGCAGTTGTGCATATGCTGGGCGAAATAGTCGGTGTCGTGGAAATGGATGATGCCCTCCTCATGGGCCTCCACAATATCCTGGGGCAGCAGCAGACGGTTGGTGATATCCCGGGACACCTCGCCGGCCATATAATCCCGCTGGGTGGAGTTCACCACGGGATTCTTATTGGAGTTCTCCTGCTTGGCCTCCTCATTGTTGCACTCGATGAGGGAGAGGATCTTGTCGTCGGTGGTGTTGGCCCTGCGCACCAGGGACCGGGTATAGCGGTAGGTGATGTAGTGCTTGGCCACCTCAAAGGCCCCGTGGGCCATGATGTGGTGCTCCACCATATCCTGGATCTCCTCCACCGTGGGAGCGCGGTTCATCTTCTGGCACTGCAGCTCCACGGACTCGGCGATGCGCCCGATCTGCACGGGAGTCATGCGGTCCGCCTCGGTCACAGAGTTGTTGGCCTTGGTGATGGCCCGCTCGATCTTCTGAATGTCAAAAGCAACCTCCGCTCCGTTGCGCTTGATGATCTTCATGTGTAACGTCCTCCCTCTCCTCAGATTTTTCTCTCTCCACAGGAAAAGCTGCCTCAATGGGCAGCGGTCAATCAGCTTCTTAATCATATACCATATCCTGTGCTGATGCAAGCCCAAAGCCCTAAATATGGGGAAAATGCCTGACGAAAATCCCCGGGATATTTTGTCCATTCTGTACAATGGACACAAGATATGGGAGTATTGACCACTGTGTCACCTACAATATATAGTATGACAAGACAGTTTGCAGCTGCAAATGCAACAAAAGAGGCCGCCGGGAGGATATTTTCCCGGCGGCCTCGCTCATTTGATAAATTGTATCACGCCGCAGCCAGCGTCCGGTTGGATTTCCAGAAGCGACCCATGAACGCCAGCGCCATGACCAGACACACCGCCTCGGAGATCACCGGTGCAAACCAGATGGCCTCGCCGCCCCACAGGGCGGCCAGCGCCAGCAGGGCTCCGGCCTGCAGCACCAGCCCCCGGCCGGTGGAGATGCAGATAGCCGGACGGGGCTGCTCCACCGCCGTCAGGAATCCGCCCATCAGCACGTTGAAGCCAACCAGCAGATAGCACAGGCCGTACCGCCGCAGAGCGCCCGCGGACACGTCGTTGAGAGCGGCGTTGTTGTCGCCCAGGAAGATGTGGACGATCTGCGGGGCGAACAGCTGCACCGCGCCGAAGCACAGCGCCGTCATACCCGCCAGCGTCACCAGGCCATATTGCAGCAGGCGGCGGCAGCCCTTCCGGTCCCGCTGCCCGTAGTGATAGCTGACCAGCGGCTGAGACCCCTGGGACACGCCCAGCATGATGTTCAGGATCAGTGTATTGATGTAAGCAATGATGGTATAGCTCACCAGACCGTCCTGGCCGATGCAGCGCAGGATGGTGCGGTTGAACAGGAAGATCATCAGGCCGTTGCACAGCTCCGTGGCCCCGTCGGCCACGCCGATGGGCAGCAGCCGGCGGTAAATATGCCGGTCCGGCCGGAAGCGCACCAGGTGGAAGGTGGTGTGCTTTCCCAGAAAGTGGGTCAGATACATGACGCAGGTCAGCAGCTGGGAAAGACCCGTGGCAAAGGCCGCGCCCCAGGCGCCCCAGTCCAGCACGAAGATGGCCACATAGTCCAGCACACAGTTGGTCAGGCACCCGGTGATCACCGTGATGATGGCCAGGGTAGGCCGTCCGTCGGTTTTCACCAGGATCTCCATGTTGTACGACACGATGAAGCACACGGCGAAGGGCGCCAGTCCCCGCAAATAGTCCTTGGTGTACTCCAGCGTTACGTCCTTGGCGCCCAGCAGCATGGCGAAGGGCTCCAGAAACACCAGCACCAGCCCGGTGATCACCAGGCCGATAACCACCAGCACCGCCAGATTCTGGGAAAACAGACGGTTGGCGTTTTCCCGGCGGCCCTCGCCCAGATAGATGGCGATGATGGTGCTGGTGCCCACGGCGAACAGCACGGCAATGGAGAACATGACATTCATAAAGGGAACGGCCAGATTGACAGCGCTCATGGCGTATTCGCCCACGCCCTTGGCCACGAACAGGCCGTCTACAATGGAGTACAGGGAGAACACCATCAGAGAGGCCACCGTGGCGGCGGAGAAGTGGAGGAACTGGGAGAGCAGACTGCGCTTGTTCAGCATTTTGGATGATTTTCCTTTCCTTTCAGCGGCGTACCGCAAATTCTACTGCCATTATATCCGAAATTTTCCAGCCAGTCAAGTCCCGGGACGCTTGAAAACCGGCGCAGAGTTTAGTATAATAAATAAAAAGAGAGTTTGGGGAGGTTTTTGCCGTGAAAATATATGTCATGGATGCATTCGCCGCCAAGCTGTTTGGCGGCAACCAGGCAGGGGTAGCCCTGCCGGAGGGGGACGTCAGCGACGAGACCATGCGCCTGATCGCCGCCGAGATGAAGCATTCGGAGACGGCCTTCGTCCGCCCGCAGGAGGACGGCAGCGTGGACCTGCGCTATTTCACCCCGGCGGGAGAGGTGGAGCTGTGCGGCCACGCCACCATTGCCGCCTTTGCCCTGCTGCGGCGGCTGGGGCGGCTGTCCGACGGACGCCACATTGCCCGCACCAAGGCCGGGGAGCTGCAGATCTCCGTGGACGGCGACGTGGTGTGGATGGACATGGCCCCGCCCCGGTGGCTGGGGGAGCTGACCCGAGTGGAGTGGGAACCCCTGTACCGGGCCTTCGGCCTGACCGGTGCGGACCGGCCCCGGGACCTGACGCCCCAGATCGTGTCCACGGGCCTGGCGGATATCATGATGCCGGTGCGGGACCGGGAGACGCTGCTGCGGGCCCGGCAGAACGAGACGCTGGTGGCGGAGCTGTCTCGGCGGCAGAAGGTCACAGGGGTGCACATGTTCTGCCTGGGGGACGACACCTGCACCGCCTGGTGCAGCAATTTCGCCCCGCTGTATGACATTCCGGAGGAGTGCGCCACCGGCACCTCCAACGGAGCCCTGACGTATTATCTGTACCGCTGCGGCCTGGTGCAGCCGGACCGGGAAAACGTGTTCCTCCAGGGGGAGCATATGCGCCGCCCCTCGGAAATACGCAGCCGCCTGACGGTGCAGAACGGAAACGCCGCCGTTCGGGTAGGCGGCCGGGCCGTGCTGAGCCTGGCGGGAGAAATTTTCGCAGAATGACCTTCAGCTTGTCAAAAAAGGGCGCCGCCCTTTTTTGACAAGCTGAAAAGCATTTTCAAAACTTTCATGAAAGTTCTGAAAATGCGGTGATTGAAAACGAA
>OLXK01001315.1_pt1 | contig 17938 bp, 27 predicted proteins | sample 1674321 | NCBI WGS metagenome assembly OLXK01 (sample SAMEA103958162, study PRJEB25191) | human gut metagenome | reverse complement strand
TCTTTTCTCAACTTTGTTCATTTTGCCTATTGATTTTTCTTAGCAGGTTTCTATTGAACTTTGGCTATCGTTTAATATAGTACAGCCTGTAGAACTTGCCAATAACAAAGTAAGCAAAACGGATATTGTACTTTTTTTCACATTTAATCACTTCCATTAATCTGGCAAATAAATTCCCGCATTTTCTTCCGATAAATTATAATCACCGATAGTCTTTTCATCGTCTATCTCGGCAAATTTTAGAAAAGATATTTTATCCGTTTGTTCCTTGTCAAGTCTAAAACAAAAACATATCGGAGTATCATTTTTCATGGACGTAATATAAACGGTGATATTTCCATCATCAATTTCCGTCCAGCCTTCGTGAAGTTCTCGCATTGGCTGACAGTAATCAAAAAAGCGATCTATTTCATCGTCCGTTACGCCTGAAGCCAGCATATTGTCAGAAAGCAGCTCACGAAATCTCTCTATGCGATCGTCATGATTTTTTTGCTGATAAATGTTTTTCCAAAGAGTAAACGCCATATCACTTTCCTCGGAATTAGCAGGATACACTACCCCTGCAACAAAAAGATCTTCACCTCCCTGATCCAGTCCGGCATCCGGCCAAATCTGGAGTTTCATGCTGTAGACTCCTTCTTTCTCCTTATCTTTTTCATTTATCGTCCACGCATTCCAAGTAAGCTTATAGTAGTTTTCTGTTGTTTTAAAAACGCATACCGGAGAAACAATACATCTTTCACCACCGCTCGAATATTTATTTGAGCTTGAATTATTCTGCGTAACTTCAACAAATTCGCCTTCATATATGCTGAGCATATATCCGATCCCTTCATCCAGATCCGGACAAAGATCTTTGGCACGAACAGAAAACAGATTTTTGATTGCATCCGCATCGTTATTTTCCAAAGCCTTTATTACTGTTTCTGAAACACTCACATTCTCCGTCTGATCAATAACGAGATCACCTTCATAATGGCTGTTCAATTTTTCTACAACAGAACAGGACATTAGGCTTAACATCAATATTACGGACATTGTGCAGCAAAGCAAGTTTTTAAATTTTAACACAATATTCTCCTTACCAAGTCAGAGTTACAATGTATGAACCCGAATCTTTTTCTGGAATATCCCATTCGACTTTCCCTGCATTAAATTCTCTGAAAGAATCTAACATTATATCTTTGTTTTCTCCAAAGCTCGGAAAATCTATAGTAGTTACAGCCTTGAGATCCTCAGCTTTAACATTCTGAACCAACGGATCAAATCCCGTTATCCACCATTATAATTCATCTGGTTCATGTTTATACAGCTGCTCATCATCACTGAAGATTCCATCCCCATTAGAATCATGATATAATTCAAGAGTCATATCAACAGAACATTCTCTGTTAACTTCGGCATAAAGATATGAGTATTCACCATTTTCCATAATATAATTTCCATACTCATCAAATTCTCCATCTTTCACCTGATAAATACCTGTTTCAGTGCCTGCTCCAAGATTCATATAGTCGCCCTTCCATGACCATATTATAAATTCTTCTCCTTCATATATGAAGACAAAATCGGATGCTTTCTCACAAATACTGCAGCGATTGTTCCTAACTCCGCAATTTTCTTTATCAGCCAGACACCACCTATCTGACAAAATATTCCAACTGCAAAGGTTACGAAATTCCTGAATCCTTCACTATGAATTAATTTACCTATAAAATTAAAAAAAATCAAAATCTATAATTTTATTCCATAAATCTTTACACCATTCACAAGCTGAATAAATCCACTCTTTAGCTTTTTCCAACCAGCTCTTTTCGCATTCGAGTTTCAGGTATTCATACTTATCGTAAAAATCATCTTTGCTATTATTAATAACATCAGCGACATCGCCGTCAATACGCACAACATATTACTATTATTTTATTGCCAAATGTTCTATTTTTTATTAATATAAATTATTTTATCAGGATCAACATTTTTCAAAAGATATTCTGACATTATTTCAAATCCGTCCATAAGAGTTTCAACAGCAAAATGCTCAGAGTTCACATAAATTAAAATTTTTTCATTAACCCCTAATCTAGTATCATTAATTATCCATTTTATCTTTGTTATTTCTGAAACATCCACACTATATTTGAATCCCAAAATCTTCCTAACGGTTATTTTACTGCCGCTTACTACAATTTTTAATTTTCTTATCCACAATACTGAAATAGCTATTGGAATAAAAACGAATAATATTGTTGAAATATACATAGGGAAATGCGGAGGATTACCAAAAATCGTATACATTACGTTTAAAACAATGAAAAAAGCAGTTATAAAAACTTCACCTTTATAAATCTCTGACGGTATCTTCACAGTAAATTTCGATTTTGATTTCATTGATCAGACCTCCTTCATTTCTTATTAATTTTGTGACAACTCTCTCCATTCGTCATACCATTCCTTAATCCCATCAAAAAAGCACTTGCTATATTTTCCAATGCACCTCCAGAAAGTCCTGAAATTACACCATTTCTAATTGTTTTATAATGAAATTTTTTAATACTTCCCTGTTTTAATTTTGTTATTACCATTTTAAATGAAGCATCATAGCTATTTATGCCTGAAAGTCTTTTGAACACCGGAATTTTTTTCGAAAGAGTTTTTGAAAGCTTTCCAGTAATTTTACTTAAAGCAACACTAAAAAAAGCCGCTGTTCCTGTGCTTAAACCAGTATCAAATAATATTTCAAAAGTCGATCGTTTTTGTCCCCCAGTGATATTTTCAAGATTTTCGCCAAAAAACGTTGATATTGCCGCCTCTGCTGAACAAGCAGCAATTGGATTAGTAAGCAATAATAAAACACCGCCAGCAAAACCACCTATCGCTGATCCAATATATAATTGCCAGTTACCATCCCAATCGCCTGTTATCGCACATGAAATAATATCACTAATTAATTGACCTGAAATGCCTACGATTGCTCCAACTACACCAACAGCAATTACTGGAATTGCCGTTCCAAATGTTGAAATACTCAATATAACAATACCGACAACAATGACAATAGTCACAAACACACTAACTATTGACTGCCAATTTTCCTTGCACCACTCACAAGCGTTATCTACTTTTTCTTCCAACCAGCTTTTCTCAATATCCGGCTATAAGTACTCATATTTCTCTTAAAAGTCATTTTTGCTCTGATTAATAGCATCAGCCACATTTTAGTCAATAGTCACAACATCGGAAATGTATTCATTAATGTTATTCAAAAAATTCAATTTTTCTTAATGAATTTGTGGTAAAAAATTAAATTTATATAATTGTTTCAAATTAACGTTTTAATTTTTTCAAACGTTTCTATACCCTTAAAATTATCAAAATGAAAATATAATCTATTTTCATTTGTTACCCATGTACAGATCATATAGCATAGACCTTTTATAATAGCTGATTTTTGCGGATTGTTTGAGTACGGTTCACAATTATAAAGAAATTGTTGAAACGTAATATTTTCAAAAGGAAAATATATAACTATAGTTTCACATAAGCTTTTAAACAATAAATTGACAGATATATTAAAAAAGTCATTATTTGCTACAATAACAATATCGGTATTTTCGTTTTTAGTTATCAATGATGCATATGTTTGCTTAGAATTAGTAATAATTTTTGTTAATTCATCATTCTTGCAAATATCGCAAATTTCAAGAAAGAAAAAAGATGGTGCTAGCTTAATTATTTTTGTTAATAACTTTGTAGAAACATCACCATCTATAAATGCTTGTTTCACTTTTTTCTTTTGATCATTCTTTCTGCGTAACACCTATTACTCCTCCTAATATTGAAGTCAATCTAACATGTACATCGCGTTTAGCGGGATCAAATATCCATTTCATGGATTTCATGAAATTAGGCATACTATTGTATAAATTATATGTAATATGCGTATGAAAAAGTTGTTTTCCAGCCTCAAAATCCAATCTGAAAGTTTTTTCAATTTTAAATAATGTTCCACCAGAATTAGGGTTATTAAGTCCGTTTGGAGACCATATTTTTATTTTACCCAAAGTTTTACCTGAGAAATTATTTGGCTTGAATAATTGCAGTTGTTCACCGCCAAATATCAATGTACCGCTTCTAGAAAATTTTAATATTGCAGATATTGTCTGCGCACCACCAGCAAAAATTCCACCCCACATAAATCCACTAGCGAAACCATCTACAAATGATCTTAACACTTTTCCCAAAATCGTTTTAAAACTATCTCCACTGAAAATCGAAACTATCAGTGAACTCATCACACTAATCCCACCAGATATAAACCCTGCCATTGCAGCTGCCTTAAATCCTATACCAAGTGCTGCTAAAAATGAGCCACCTGTCAATACGGTTAAAACAGCACCAATAACAATACATATAGCGCCTATAACCAACTCTTTCCAATATTCCTTGCACCACTCGCCGACTTTTTTGCAGCCGTCTTTGAATTTCTACCAACGGCTTTTTTCACATTCTGGCTTCATGTAGTAGTACTCGTCGTAAAAATCGTCTTTGCTCTCAATAATAGTCAGAGTTTATACAGTTGTATTTTACTACAACTCCTAATAGTATCTAAAAGCTGTGAGACTTTTTCTTGGTTGCTTGGCATTTTTATTCCTCCGTAAGTAACTAGTTAAAGATTTATCAATGGCATCATTATTTCCCAATATACTTCCATATCAGATATTTCAAGATTTTCCACCACATCTTTTCCATTTAGGAATAGCGGTACTTTGTAACCTGCGCACTTGTTATGCGGTAAAATATAATTGTTATTTGCCTTACGCCACTTTTCATAATACTCTGAAGCTAAGCATACCAAATGATTAGTGGGAATTTCTTTATTGTGAAAGTCATAAAAGTTAAAATCAGTATCAAAGGCTTCACCTGTTCCTGGCTCAAACATCAGTACTGTATCCGTCTCATTATAAATTGCAAAACTCCGTCCTAGCCAATCATAGCCAAAAACCATTATTTTTCCCATTGCTGGCGGAAATGTTTTACCTATTATTTCATTCCATTTTTCTCTATCTTCTAGATTATGGATTCTGTATAGCCCATTTAAGAATGATTTACCATTATAAACCTCTAAAAACTCTCTTTCGCTTTTAATATCCAATTTTTCATTATTCTTAATGAATTCGTTAAAATTTTCGTACATGAATTAACACTCCTCAATAATTTATTGTCGATTGACCATTGTAAATTTCCTTATTATTGTACCGTAATCAAAATCTTTAATCAAATAGCCTATTTGTTTGCCAAGACTCCTATTTACACTTTTATCCAAAGGCTTTCCATTAACTTTTACATCAGGATTTCCGCCAAGTTGTAAATCTATTGTGTGATCAATATCTTTGCCAGCTGGTATCGAATCTTTTCCAAATGCCTTCTTATATTCTACAGACGGAGAATCATTTCTTTCAACCTTAGTTTTTACAGTATCAGCATCCGATAAAGCTTTACATTTTGCATCGGCTTCTGCTCGTTGCTCTGGTGTCCAATCCTCTTTATATGATAGCTCTGCATCATATGCGCCGTCATCATTTTTTATCAGTTTACAATTCGAATTATGAACCCAAACTCCATTTTCGCCAACATGATAAGTATGGAAATCCTCTACCTGAAAATTATACACCTTTACAGGTTTATCTGTCAACTCGACATTAAATTTTTCAACTAAAAGAACATTTCCGTTTACATCAAGGAGTTCATCACCAACTATTAGTTCAGAAATTAATCTCCAATTAAGATCTATTAATCGCCAATGCCAAACTTTTCTCTATATTCCATGTTTGTAGCAAACAACTCGTCAAATGGAACTATTGATTTTGATGCGGTTTCAATGTTAACTTCTTCGGACCAAAGGAACGGATATATCAAAATGGCTTTATCAAATTCCACATTCTTTGCAGATTCTCTCCAATTTGTCCACCTCATTGAACTATAAAATTCATCTATATTCCCCTGAGCGAGCCAGGCAATAAATTCAGAGTATCTTAACTCAAGGTCCTCCCAATCCAAAGTATCAGGAGCAAAATACCACACATCGCCTATGCCCTCATCAAATTTGCCTGAATTGATCGCAAATATACCGCCCACAACATCAGTAGCAACGATAAGCATTTGTTTGACCCTCTCAGGTGTACCGTTTTTAGACAGCAAATTTATTTTAGATATGCCTACCCTATCAGATGTATCACCGCCATAAAGTCTTATCCAATCATCAAATACAACTCCTGATGTGTTCAGCATGACAGCACCCATAGCAGACGCAGAAGTTACTCTAAGCATATCACATATTTTAGCACTGTCTGACCCAGCACCATTAAATATCGTTACTTCTGTCTGTGACGTTTCAAACATTTCCTTGATCTCTAACCACAATTTATTATTTTCCTGCATTTTCATTAACCTCCATTAATCAACAATTATTATTTCAAATGTATCCCCATCGGGGAGACCCCTTAGTTTATGCCCAATAAAAGAACCTGAACCTCTATTATCGGATCTTTTGATTGCACGAACATGAGCCCTTTGCCTCCTTCTTTACACATTGCAAAAGGATACTCATCCAAATCCTTACCTGAAACTTTGCTAATTCCCTTTAGTGACGCTTTTATATTAGATTTTGCTCCACTTCTATTTATTGTAAGTTCCCTCGGCTGACCATTTTTTATTGCATCCTCAATGTGTTTTGCAGACTCTGGATACTTTTCTCTTGATAATGTAATTTTGTAATCTGCGTTATGTACAAGTATTCTAAACTCACCAACATGATAAGTATGGAAATCCTCTACCTGAAAATTCTACACCGTTGGAAACTTTGAGTTATCTGCGTAACTAATATCTAATCACTGTTACATAATTCCCACATATCCATGCTTTGATAAAGCCTTGATTTTTTACATAAAACGGGTGGTCGGATGGTCAACAGTTGTAACGACTTCTTCGCTGTTCACAATAGGGTGTCATTTAGATGATAGACCTTCGATACAAATCATATACCTCAGTATCATTGCTTTCCAACAAGTCTTCAAAAGCGTCTACACCATTTTCGTTTAAATAATCCAGTTCACTGTCCGAGATAGGTATTGCTAACAGCCAGTTTACTATATGACCGTCAATAAGATGGCCTTGCAAATCCTCCCAGTATGACGGGATAGTGTAATAAATATGCCTCATTTCTAAGTTTTTATAATAATCATCAATAACATTCATGTTCACCATCCCAGGAGTGTACGAATAATGATCCTTGATAATATTGAACGCACAGGACGCTAATATATTAGGAAAACTTGTGAACTCACTCGTGCACATACCTATAAATTCCACCCTGATTTCTCTTCCTTGTCTATCCACAATTTCTATTGGATACTCTGACAAACCAATAGTTGAATATGTTGTAAGACCAACATCTGGCCTATTTTCACCAATGTATATATCGATCTTATGACTTTCGGTTTCATCAGAATATGAAATAACCTTCGGTGTTAGTTTTACGGCCTCGTGAATGATTTTAAAAATCTCTTTTTTGTTTTGCATATTTTCCATATTGCACCTCCAAAAATTTATTTTGTTATATACATACTTTAAATACCAACTAATGCAATAATAGTTATTTAACTACCAATTCAAGCTTATGACAAATAATCTAAAATCATGGTCCTAAATATTGATCTGTCATATCTTCACAAGAATGACTTCTATTTGAACTTGGAAGTTCTGGGCGATAGTGGGACGAATCATTGTGTTCATCTAAAAACTGTTTTCTGTCTATACCACGTTCCTGTGCACTTGCTCGATGTTTTCTAAACTCATAACCAGGTTTATGCCCCATATTCCAAGGCTCATTGGGGTTAATTGATTTTCCTGCTTTAGGATTATTATATATCTCCTTGCCGCTAAAAGCTGTGAAACTTTTTCTTGGTTGCTTGGCAATTTTACACCTCCGTAAGTATATTAATTAAAGATTTATCAAAGGCATTAATATTTCCCAATATACCTCCATATCGCATATATCAAGGTTATCCAGTTCGTCTTTACCACCTAAAAACAGAGGCACTTTATAACTAACACAATCCTTATAGGCCAGAGGTTTGTAGTCATTTGCTTTATACCAATATTCAAACAAGTCCGACACAAGACACTCAATAGGATTTTGGGAAATGAGTTCATCATGGAATTTTATTATATCGGCATCGGTATCATAAACATCACCTGTACCAGGTTCAAAAAGTATCACCATATTCGTTTTCTTTTCCAAAGCAAATATACGACCCATCCAATCATAACTTAAAACTGAAAAAGTATCTTTATATTTAGGAAAACAGTCACCAACAATATCATTCCACTCATCAATATCATTTTTTTCAAAGAATCTGTACATTCCGTTTAAATAACTTTTACCAGAGACAGCATTGATAAAGTCTTTAATTGAACGGCAACTCTTGTTTTCACCAACAAATTTAAAAAAATTTTTAAACATTCCCTTTTATCGCCTCATCACATTCTGAACCTCGATTGATTATTTGACATATTTCTCTTTAATTTCTTCATACCAACTCATAAATTCCGACACAGGTGATATTCCACTCTTGGTATAGTTATCATAACGGTAGGATGCATCGAATTTATGAGTAGCAACATCAAACTCCAACTTATATTCATTAGGACCTTTACATTGATACATATCGCACAATTCAACCAGTTTGTCAATATCTTTTATTCCGACCGATAAAAACTCGTCAGAGGCCTCATCATCGGCAAAATTACCAGCAGGTATAACACTATTTCCTTTAACAAAAATAGCATTGAACATTTTCTGCGATGTATCTTGATAAATATAGATATATATTTTATCAACACTTCCGTTGGTATATTCCATACATAGCGAAACAAATTCTGACTGTAAATCAGTGAATGCGTCTTCAAAACCTTTGATCATAATTTTCTCCTTTATTGTGTAAAGTGTCTTATAAATTTTAAATCATCAATTTTATAACTTACATCAAAAACAGATGGTCGTGATGAACCATTTTCGTATGTAAGCTTAATGTCTACATCAGTAACTTTTTTACCACTCTTTAATGCCTTCGACAACTCTCCTTCCATACTTCGATAATTATCTGTAATTATTTACTGCCCTATTTAAATCACTTCTCTGCGAAATGAGGTTATCTACGTCTGGAGAACCTCCATCTTCATTCATACATGAAGTACAGTTTTTATTATGCTCCCAAACCGCACGATCACCAACAAAGTAAATATGATGATCCTCAGCTTTGAAGTTATAAACCTTAAATAGTCAACGCAGCATATTGCTTAATTTGTCATGTATGAAAATTTTCCTGTGTTTAATCATAGTAATGTTGTTTGTAAAAAATAGCGTTCTCCACTTGTCCATCAGGGCAGAACAGCCTCATACCAAGCTTTACACTTGAATAACCGTCCTCATCTTGAATCATATCATCTGTTATCTTTGCAAATTCCATTAAGGTCTTTTCAAGATCAGTGCTTAATTCAATTTTTTTGTTATCATAAATCAATATAATCAATTCATCAGTATATATAGGAAAAATCTCAACTGCTTCAAAAACTTCGTTTTTATCACTAAGAAGATAAAAAAAGTTATAATCATCTATAAATCCATCAGAAGACGGATAACCATAATTATTTGTTGAAATTGGCTCTCCTAACATTTTGGTTAATTCATTTCGTGTCATTCCAAAGACACATTTTCCTACCGAAATGTACGGTTCAACTTTAATCTCTATACTCATTTTGTCTTGCCCTCCTTTAACATATCAAAAGCATCTTGGATTTTGCCTGCTTTAATTAATTTTCTTTGTTTCGTACGATATTCTCTACCTAAAAATTATAAACCTTTAATTTTCAGCCCACTCAATATTATCCGGCATTTCACATTTATAAAAAAACTTTTTGGCTGCCTCGAAAGCTTTATTTACTGAGATAATTGAATCTCTGCTGATTTCAATTTCTTCCTCAGGTGTATTAGTATAAAAAATACAATATTCATTGGTCTGACCGGTTTGGCGACCAACTGACTGAAAACCGAGTGACTCCTCGTCTGGAAAATAGGTGAGATTCGCCATTTCTTTGTTTACCAATATCACTAAGCAAGGATTATCTTGAGTATCATTAGTGATCCAAAACTCGTTGACATCATCGCCATACCTTTTTTGTAATATTTCCGAAAATTCAGAAATATTATTTGCATATTCAGTTCCACCAAAATGTTTTATTTTCATTTGATTGCCTTATTTTCTCCTTATTTGATTTTCTTAACAGTGCCATTCCCAATATTTCCTTATAATTTTCATTAGGTTCTGTTAAAGTCCAAACACTTTTGCATTTTGTGCCTTATAAGAAAATTTTTATGTCCATACTCACATACTTATTAATGGAATGCTTTTTACAAAGTTTCTTTATTTTTATTAGTTCGGCAATATTTTTTTAGATAATAAAAATCAGAAATATTATCAAAACCATTAACTTCAGCAAGCAAGTCACAAACACATGAGATTTTTTTCTAACAATGCCTCTCTGTCCATTTCTTCCTCTACCTGCTCCGCAGTTTCAGCATATGAGCCTAGCAAGGTCCGTTATCCGGTCGTGCTCGTAAATAACAGTCGCTATCCCGCTCTTATTCAGCTCCGAATCAATAGACAGTATCACCTTGATACCCTGCTCATCAACATAATCACACTCATATAAATAATTACCCTCCAACACTATCTTCTTGATTTCAGACAGTGACATATCCCTATATTTTCTTACGATTTTTGCTATAGCTGCATTAAAATCATTTTTTGCAGCCTTTATTCCTATAAGTCCCATAATCTTCTCCTTTTTAATCTACAAAATGATATCATCAATAATCTTGACATAAAACCACTTTATTCCCACATTTTGAACATTTAAAAACAAATGCAGCAGTTTCATATCCTAAATCCGCCCAAAGTGCTTCGTAACTTTCAACATTATTCTTTAGTTCATCAATCAAAAGTTCTTTTAGTAAAGACAATCCATCACCGTTTGTAGAATTTTTGATAAAATCTTCCCTTTCCCACTCACCTATATATGTCATATAATCATCACAGCAAACAGGCCAATCGTTATTTTGAATCCAAGGTACAGGTGGACAAAAACTCAATTCAGTTACTTTTTCATTTTGTTTTTTTACAACTCTATCTGCTATATAGCTAGGAATATCTACACTTACTTTTCGTTTATCAAAGCAATTGAGACATATAGATACAAGATTGTCATCTCTGTCAAAAAAAGATCCTTCAAGACAATGTTCAGAACTTCCACAAAACTGACATGGTGTTTCTGTGAAGTATCCATTCTTTAAGACATCACTAAAATACTTATAATTATTCATTTATTTCCACCTTCCCGAATCCCACTCATTTTTCCAATAATTTTTCTTTTGCTGACGCCATTGAGCACGATTAATTTTACTTCCTTCATTATAGTGAGGGCGATTTTTTTATAATTACCACTTAGTCGATAATCAGTTTGAGTTTTTTCATAAAATGGTCATTGGGATTTTGATTATCATGATGTATTTCAATTTATAACTAGGTGAATTAGTTTGGAATCTTCTCTTATGTAGGTTTCAAGAACAATTTTCGGAGAAGTTTCCATTGTTTCAGGGTCTGTTGAAATGACTTTATCTCCTGACTTTATCTTTTCTGTAGCAAGCAAACTAACCGCCTTGGCATTACCTAAAAACTCACCTGCCGCTCCAAGTCCGCCAAAACCTAGTCATGCGATGTGTAGAACATCTTCTAATCTAATTTAATCTGAAATAGCAGGTGCTCTTTCCCTTGCCCTCTTTTTTTAGTTCTCCTGCGGCAACAAGTTTTCTTAGTGCACCTTCGATAGAACTGTCACTGAGAGTAGGACAGAGTTCCCTTATATCCTGCTTGTTAAATCGTCCTATTTTGCTTTTGCTTGCCATTCTGACCATCTCAAGTGCAGGCAGTTTTTCTTGAACAATGGATGTACGCTCTTCAAAATCTTTATACGATGCAAGTATCGTGCCTAAAATGTACTTTATAAATGGCAAAGCATCCTCTTTGCCCTCGTGCCAGCCCATCTGCGACTGACTCATAGCACTGTAATACAGATCTTTGTTCTTAGAGATCTTTGCCTCGAGCGATATATATTTGCCAATGTAAAAGCCATTCTGATACAGCAGAAGAGTGGTAAGCAGACGGCTCATTCTTCCGTTGCCGTCATTAAAAGGGTGTATACAGAGAAAATCGTGGATAATTATAGGGATAATTATAAGCGGCTCAACCTCCAAATTACCGATAACACGATTGTACTCTTCACATATCCTGTCAAGTGCCTCAGATGTTTCATTTGGCGCGAGCGAAGTAAACAGTATTTCTGTATGTCCATCGGGGTAAGCCGCACTGATATAATTCTGCACGCTTTTTGTTCTGCCAGCAAGCGGATTGTTCATATGACTATAAAGCATTTTGTGAAGCTGCAGAATATAGTTCTGAGTTATCGGAATAGCGTCAAAGCTTTCGTGTATAACGTTCAGCACGTCTCTATACCCTGCGATCTCCTGTTCGTCACGATTTCGAGGAGTAGTCTTTTCTTCGACCAACTGTTTGATCCTCGTGTTTGTTGTTACGATACCCTCTATCGCATTTGAAGCTTCGGTACTTTGAATTTTTGCCATCTCAACAAGCTTCTCCATCTCTTGCGGACGCTGTTTCAGATACTGCTCCTGTTTTCCAGCCTCTTTGTATATGGCCGCTATAAGTCCGAGAATACCAGAATCCCACTTTTGTTCTTTAAAAGCAGAATAATTAAAACTTCTCATTTCCTTACCTCCATTATTTTCCATTAGACTATATCATAAAATAAGGGAAATGTCAATAGAATAAGCAAATTTGTCCTTAATATTATGCGCGAAATAAGGGAATATATCAAACAGTATTCCTCTACTGTATAAAAGAGCTGGTTTCTCTACTCTTATGATATCTATAGCATTGGGGAACATATTCGTAATTTTACATCATAAATTGTTCCCCACGTTTCTTGTTTTGGTTATGAAAAAAGCGCCTATCAGTGATAGATGCTAATGGAATATGATAAATTTATATGGCTATTTCAACTTCTGTGTTGATAAATGTAAACTTTTTCAGAAAACATGTTGTAATATATGACAATTTGGAATAAGGCTGTAGACAAATGGGGTGTTTGGCAAGCTGCACAGCATATAGCTAAGAAATATGATGACGGATATCTTCGCAAGAAAGAATAGCATAAACAAAAAATAAGCTGCTACAGAAAAAATCTGTGGCAGCTTATTCTATTCAGAATAGTCCTAATTTTAACCTATCAATATTAGCTCCTGATATCTGTTTGTACGAATCCATACTTACGCAGTCTATGTCACCTTACTCCCTCAATGACTCCCTTATCCATTTCATGCACAGTATCGCACAGCACTGAGATGTCCTCCGCAGAGTGTGAGCATATGAGAATAGTCTTGCCCTGCTCTTTGTAGCTGAGCAAATACTCTCTCATTTCCTTAACGCCGTCCTTGTCAAGACCGTTGAAAGGCTCGTCAAGAATGAGTATCTTCGGGTTTTCCATAATGGCTTGTGCAAGCCCCAATCTCTGCCGCATACCTAGACTGTATTTGCGGACGTGGCGCTTTAAATCAGGGTCAAGCCCCACCTGCTTCATGCTGTTGCGTATCTCTTCTTTGCCTATCTTGTTGTTCAGCCCTGCAAGCAGCTTTAGATTTTTGTAGCCTGAATAGTATGGTATAAACCCCGGTGTTTCAATGATAATTCCCATATCTTTCGGAAAGTCAACGTCCTTTCCGACCTTCTTGCCGTCAACTGTTATCTCGCCCGATGTTGGCTTGATAAAGCCGCATATGCACTTCATCAGCATCGTTTTGCCGCTGCCGTTTCTGCCGATAAGTCCGTGTATCTTGCCCTCCTCAAAGGACACGTTTATGTGCTTTAGTATCTCCGTTTTGCCAAGAGTAAGGCATACGTCATTTACATTGATGATATCCATTTTGTCCCCCTAACTTGCAACCTCCGTCACATTATCATAATTAAACTTACCAATGGCTATCCCTCCGAAAACCAGCAGAACCGCAATAAGTACTAGCAGATAAATCACAGAAAAGCTCATCGGCATTATTGGCTTTTTGAAATATTTCGTGTAATGCAGCCAAGTTATTGAGTTTGCCATTGGCATTGTCCACATAAGATTTGTCCTTATAGCACTGAACGCCATTCCAAGTGATATCATTCCGCCGCATATGATAAAGCCCATAGTCTTGCGCTTGAACAGCGAAAATACCAGCAGTATCAGCCCTATTATCATCAAATACGCCGCCACGAGCAGATAGCTTTTCACCGCCGCCTCAAATACCGAAAGCTGATTGTAGAGATTTTCTGGAAGCAGCTCAACGCCGAAATCGCCTCGCCTGTCGGGGAACATTTTCACAAAACCCGTGGCAACATTGCTCCAGCCATTGTACCAAAAGCCCTTTGAAAGCATTGGCAAAACTGTACCGATAAATATTACCGCAAGATATGATACTATCATAAAAACAAGTTTCAAAACCTGCCCTACAAACCAGTTCGCCCTGCCGATACGCACGATATAAAACACAGTATTGGTGTCGACTTTCGGATAGTCAGCAATAAGGGTCAGAAAAACTATTGGGATTATAAGTATCAGTATCTCAGAATTTGCTACCGCTATAAATGGCTCTAGTATGTTAAGCGGCTCACCCATAAGCTCTGCATTGTTAGTCAGCGGAGAAACTGCAAAATTGTTTATGAATATGAGCAGCACCGCAACTATCACCATTCGTGCGTCGCAGACCCATTTGACAAATTCCGTCATCTCACAGGAAAAGGCTTGCTTCAAACTAAAATTTTTCATCGCTTACACCCCTTTGTCCAGCCGCATATTCATTATTACTATAAAACCTATCACAGAGAAAAGTATTATCCCGAAATTGAAAAACAGAATGTATTTTGTGTCAGCAAAAGCTGTGTAATATGACAAATTCATTATGCTGTTGGGATAAAAATTCTCCAATATACTTGCCCTGTCGAAATCCTCTTTCATCATCGAATTTGCAATAAGTTTCTGCACAGTTATCTGCCACATATATGTTACCATAAATGGCACGCAGGTTATAAGATATGGATTTTTGCAGAATGAGCTTATGAATAGCGCAGGCATTGTGCTTATGGCTCCATACAAAAACGCTGAAAGCATATATCTTAACACGCCTATAAGTTCGTTTTTGTTGTTCACAAGCACGAATGATAAATCATCTGCGGAAAGTTCGTATTGGCTCAATGGCGGAAATATTATCCGCACGATAACGCCGAAAATTATATATCCGAATAGAACGGCTGAACCGCCGCACAAAAATGCTGAGCAGAATTTTGACAGATAATATCTCAAACTGCCTGTTCGGGTTATGTTGAACCGCATTGAGCCGCCGTTTCGCTCTGCACAAAATGCCGTCATAAAGGGAAAAGCCGCTATTATAGGCAGAAACATTGCCATATATCCCGACATACCTTTTGCGAATATCAGATAGGAACTGAAGGAATAATCATCAGCAAAAAGCTGTTTGTCAAGCTTTGCAATGCACTCAAACACCGTGTATATCTTCGCCGTGTTTGGGTCAGTATACGCCTTTGCGGTAAAGCATAGCAGGGTCGTGAGCAGCACCGCACCGACATATCCGATATTCAGCATACTCTTGTTAAGGTCGCATTTAAGTGCTTTCATTGCCCCACCCCCTATGGAATAAGCACATATATCTCGCCCGTAACGCAATCGACTGTCACATAATTTATTGCGTGCAGACCTGTCGGCTGCTTATCGTCGATAATAAAATACCACTTTGGCGTACAGCATATATTATCCGCACTTTCGCCGACTTCGGTACTCTCGCCACGAGGTTCATACATAAGCTTGACGTCATCAAACTGTATATCGATCTTGTCCGCAAGATTTTCCTCAAGCAGATCGCAAGCACCCTTGAAAGACAGCATTTTGTCTATTTTCTCAGCCTTTGCCACCTTGAAAGCGTTACAACCTATGTAATATTCGGGGCCAAAGTTTGCGTCGAGATCGGTATAAGTCTGCATTGAATAGGTCATAAGCGCATTGCCCTTCACGAACAGCGTATCGTCAGCATTCGTGGAAAAAACATTTTGTATGCCGATACCTTTATATGCCTTTTGTATCTCGATCTCATAGCCAACCCCGCTGTCGGTGGTGATTATATACCCGTCACTGACCACATTGTCAAGCTCCTCTCCAAGCACATTGCTGAACGTGTCCGCCAAAGTCTTTGCCTTGTTAGCAGCAGACAAAAGTCCGCTGTCAGCATTTTCAGAAGTTGGTCTGTCGAGATAAAAAAGCTCCATATTATCGGCGTCAGCGTCTGCGGTATTTACGCCGTTTTCGCTTGCCTCCCAACAGCAATAAGGCTGTGCAAAGCGTGTTATTTTAAGTTTGTTATGTTCGTCCTGGAGCTGTGCCTGATCTTCCACAGTTTCGATCTTACCATCGATCTTGATATCCAAGGCACTTTGCAGCTCTTCCACTTTTGACGACAGCCAGTCCATATCATTTTCGGCATTGATATAAGCAAGCTCCAAGTCATAAACGCCGTCAGGTTTGCAAATGCTCACCGCCGATTTTTCGGGCAGCTTGAATTTTGTATACTCTTTTTCAAATGCAGCATCAAAGCTGTCATAAATATTCTCGGGCGAAACATAAGCCTCGCCGCTGTCCACCTCAGCCGAATGCTTGTTGCTTCTGATATTGTCGGGAGTATTTTCACAAGCTGACAGCGCCACAGCCGCCAACATCACGGGCAATAATACTTTTGTTTTTCTGATATTTTTCATATGTCATTCCTTTCTTTTGGGTTATTGCTGCGAGGTAGTATAGAAATCAAGCTGTTAAATTGATCGTATAATTTAAGGCAATATCACATAAAAAGATAGTTAGTGATATTGCCTTAGTTTAAATTTTATTTACCGCTAACATATCCTGAAGCATGACTACCTACACCTGACGGAGCTGGATTGAGTGACATTGTGCACAAAATACGTTCACCTTTATCAATGTATGTCGCATTAGTGTGTTTCGTAGTATGGTTTCCTTTACTCGAGATTTTTCCACTTGCAATATATGTACCTCCAACCGTTGTTCTATATGAAACGGATGTAGCATTGGAAATTTTGTCAATTCGGTAGTTGACCCTAACATAATCATCCTGAGCTGCATTTCCAGCAGTAATAACTTTTGACGTAACAGATCCAGTGTTGGAAATATAGAACGAGAAACTATCTGCCGCACTAGCCCCAATAGCCATAGAACTCATCATCATAACAGCAGCACCCATAGCTGCGATTCTCTTAACGATATTTTTCATATTAAACGTTTTTTCATAATATAGGTGTGATTTTCTTCAAGTTTTGTTGCAGAGTAATTTAACTTCATCATATCACACAATTATTACAACGAGTAATTGTGCATAATAAACATTTACATCTTCATTGGGCTTATCAATTTTTTTTGCAATAGACTTTTTTATCTACGTATACATTATTTTAACACATATAACACCAAAAGTCACTATATTCTGCATATTTCTCTCATATGCACAAGATTTTTGTATAGCTGAACAAATATTGCGTTCTAAATTATTTCATTTTACATAAGTTGATTGTTAAATACTTGTTAACATCAACACGGAAGTTGAGATAGCCAGATTATAACGCTTATTGACATACAAGTCAATGAATGATATTATTAAGATATAACGATTTTAGCACAGGCGGTGAAT
>OLXK01001308.1_pt1 | contig 18015 bp, 17 predicted proteins | sample 1674321 | NCBI WGS metagenome assembly OLXK01 (sample SAMEA103958162, study PRJEB25191) | human gut metagenome | reverse complement strand
CGCTTGGGCGCGGACTCGGTCAATGATCGACCAGAATTTTTCCCATGTCATAGCCGGATTCACCAGATAAACAGCGGCGTGTGGGCGTGTAGCAGTCGGGTCAGCGCGTCATCCACGGCATCGGTATAGCCGCCCTCAGCCAAGCGCTGGGTTCGCAGTTGGTTGAGGGCGGCTTTTGCCAGCCGATACTCTGCCGCTGACAGCGTCAGCTTGCCGCCTGCGGGCAGATCGTTCACCCTCAGGATGAGCCGTCCGGTCACCTCGGTGCTGCCGCCGTTGGCACGCTGGCCGTAGTAGACATCGCCCAGCGCCCGGAGCAGGATGCTTTTGTTGGCACGGTCAAGTTTAACTTTACGTTCTGTCATTGTTTTTCACCATCCTTTGCTCACAGCATATCATAGAACCGCCGCAATAGCTATCCGTCATTTGAAAACAAACGGAAAACAATCAGCCGCGCTCCCGCTGGCGAGATTGCTTCTTGGCAGACGGCACGGCAACAGCGTATTCTGCGGTGGGTGGTTCGCGGGTCTGTACAGCCAGCGTGCGACTCAGACTGCGCAGCAGCCCACCACCAACGATGTTCACATCCGACAGAAAGCCCCGCTGCTGTTCTTTGCCCAGATTGCCGTACAAGGCAACCACGCGGTCAAAGTTGAAAGCGGCGGTGTCAAGCCCATACCGATGCGCGACCATGTAGGCGGCACAGTAACTCGGCGCAGCGTAGGCTTGGCGGTTGTAGGTGTAATCCTTGTGAAAATCTGCCTGTGCGCACTCCCGAACGATGGCGCACAGCGTCGTGCCTGCATCCATGCCGTTGCGGACATAAATCGTGCGGTTCTTGGGAACATACTGCGCTTGGATGCCGTCCGGCAGACTGTCCGAGATTTGGATCGGCACCGGGCTGCTCTCGATGGCCGCGGCGACCAGTTCATCCACTTGGTAGTTAGCGGGCGGTGGTATCGGTCTGCCGCGCGTCTGTGTAATGTCGAACACCTTGCCGATATTATACCCGGAAGCCTTTCGGCCGTTATTCTCGTATACCTGCCCAACAATGGCCGTGTAACCTTCCTCTCCGGTACGGATATGCCTTCCGGCATCCTTCCATTGCTGGAATGTGCGGGCATCCGTGATGTCGGCGTTCTGGCCGGAGAGCAAAAGTTGGTTCGGCAGCGAGTTTCTGCTTTGCGACATGAAGTTGAGAAATTCCTGCAAGGCCGGGGCATCTGCCAGTACCTCACCCATGCGGGCATCCACCTGCACCCAAACCGCTTCGCGCTCTGCTTTCTTCATGGCGGCGTACTCTTCCTTGGAATACTGCGTTTCGGGCGCTGCGGTCTCGTTGAGATATTTGTTCAAGTCCATTTACAGTGTTTTCTCCTTTCTCTTGATTTTTACGGGCATCTTCGGCATACGGTCTTTCGGCGGCTCGACCTTTCGGCGCAGATAGGCGGTGATGTCGCTGAGTTCCATGCGGACGCTGGGGCGCTCACCCTTGACCCGAAGCTGATCGGCGCGCGGCGACGGCGAGTTTGCAAAAGATTTGCTGCTGTCGGAGAAAGGCTCGGACGGACTGGCGTTCTCCGAGCCCTGCGGAAAACCCATGTTGAACTGTTCCTCGTCTGCGCCAACCTCAAAATCTACCGCACCGTCCTCGATCTGGACGCGCTCGGTTTCGGGGGCGGGTTCTCCGTATTTCTGCTGGGCGTCCTCGATGATTTCTGCCATGCCGGTGTCCACGACATCCAACTGCAGTTTTTCAATAATGCGGTTTGCTTTGGACGCATCGTCCTGTAAGATAGCGATTTCAATGTGGTCGGGATCCATCCTGTCGCGGATGGGACAAAACAGCAGCCCATGCGCTTTTGCGGCGCGCGCAAAAGCGTACATACGGTCTTTGTCTACCGTGAAAAACTTCAGCGGCTTCTGCTCTTTCAGCAAACGGATTAGGTGCGTTTTGCCGTGGGTCTTTTTGCTGTCGTGCAGCACTGCCTGTGCGAAAATAAAGAAGTTTTTCGCAGCGGTGCCGGAGATTCGCAGGGCAAACTCTGCACCCTCCAGCGAGTAGCGGACAACCTGGTCTGCTGGTTCAGAGCCGTAATTCATCTGGCATCACCGGCCTTTTCTTTGGGTGAGGGCAAGCGGCTGAACGAGTCCACGCCGGGGATGAGGGCAAGACTGCGCCCGCAGTCCCAATCTACATGGATTTGCCCGGCGTCGTCGATACATTCCACCGTGCCCATAGAGCCGGGCGGAACGGGAAACTCATCTTCCATGCAGCTAAGTTGCAGCCGCGTACCGGGCTGGTACTTGCAGCGCAGATGTTCGATGTAGTCTTTGTTGGGGTATTTCATGGGCATCTTTCCTTTCATGGTTATAGTGTCAAATCAATGTTGGGACGGCGGTCACGCGCGCGTTCCTGTTCTTGTTTTTGCTGTTCAGCGCGGTCGCGGCGGGCTTCGGTGAGGTGCTGCTGCACCTCGATTGAATGTTCTGCAATTTTGCGGCAGAGACGTTCTTCTTGGCGAAGCTTCTTTAGGGCGGTGTTGACCGATTCACGCTGCGATTGTACATCATCGGTTTTGGGTAGTTGTTTACGCTTTGTCTGCAACTGCCCAATTTCTGTTTGCAGGGCTTTTCGGTGAGTTTCCAGCTGTGCCAGCGTGTCAATTCTGTTCTTAGATAGAAACTCCATCTGCCGGATTCTCTGATTCAGCTTGTAGGCATCCTGCCGCACGGCATAGCTGGGGCGGCGCGGCTTGCGAGGGAACGCACCCAACTCGTATAAGTATCGGTAATACAGCGCCCGCAGCCCGGTCAGCTTGCGATGGGGCTTCTTCCCGCTGTGCAGACGGCCATGTTGGATTGTTGGTGGATTTTCCACATAAGGGCGGTAGCTTCGTGGATACAGGATGCGCGTCTGGATGGCTTCTGGCGTGTACCGCTTGCCCAGCGTTTTGAAGCGAACAAAGCGCTCTTTTCCGGGTGGACGCAAAACGGGATACTTGCGCCCCATGCGGACTTCATAGCCTTTGCGGTCCAGCACAGTAAGAAATTGCCGCCATGTAAGGCTTTGTTGAATCGCTTCGTCCACATCCTGCCGAATAGCCGTGCGCCATGTTGGCTGGCCGTTTTTCTCCGCCAACCACTCGGCGTAGGGCTTTGCCACATGGTTTGAGTTCTCGGTGTCGATGACCGACAGCTTATATTTCCGGCAAAGTGCATCTGACACTGCGCGGATTTCCGTCACATAGCTTTTATAGTTGCTGCGATACTTTTTTCCATCCACACAGCTGACCGAGTTCCAGACAATATGCGAATGGATATGCCCGGTGTTCAGGTGCGTGCCGATGACATATTCATACCGCCCGCCCAGCACACGGTCTGCCAGTTCCTTTGCGATTTGGTGCGCCAGTTCGGGGGAGACCTCACCCGCAGCAAAACTCTGTACAAGGTGGTATCCCTGCACACCGCCCGGCTTGTGCCAGCGCTCCTTGGTTTGGCGCATATCGGCAAAGGCTGTTTCCAGCGTGCAGGCATACGAGCTTTCAAAGCAGGACTTCTCGGTTTTGTCACGGTTGGATGCATAGTCTAATGCATCCTGCAAGGATACCGCCGTAGTCTTTTCTTTGTTCATCACATACTTCACCGCCCGATCCAGACGGCGGACAGGGATCACGGATGTGTAAGCCATATTTCATAGAGCCTCCTAGTAGTTTTCTTTTATCTCGCGCCAGACTTCCTTGGCGACGCGCGTCATCTCGTCTACGCTTTGCTGCCCCGCCACGCCCGTGCTGTTGGCGCGATGCGCAAGCTGGTTTGCGTTGTTGCACAAACCGGAAATTTGCCGCACAAGTTCCGCATGGTGTGTGCAGGGGCGCGGATGGATTTCTTTGTCCATTATGAGCGTGCGCAGGTATTCCTCGCGCGATAATCCACTTGTTTTGACCTGTTCAGAAAGATGGCGGTACTCGCGCTCGTTCAGCCGCAACGGAATCACATGGTCGCGTCTGCGCATAGCGGGGGTTTGGGGATCACCCCAAAAGTGCGTTTGGATATCCAAACGCTATGCTTGCCAAACACGCCCCCCAGCGTCATTCATGACACAAGGTCGTCGCCCTCCGAAACGGCTTTCTTCAAACCGTCCAAGGTTGTGACAATACGGTTGTATTTCTGCGCCAAACCGATCTGCGCGTTGGTGGTTGCATCCTGATTGCGGCTGCAGACCACCAGCATCGGGCAGCGCAGCAGCTTATCCCTCACAATGGCGGTATATTCGCTGCGTTCCACGGCATCTTCCAGCACCAAATACTGACTGTCCTGCAATTTGGGGCATACCGGCATGTAGCCCAGCAGGTAGACTTCACGGCAATAGTTGCGCAGGTGTTTGGAGGTTGCGCCCTCACTGGCGCAGATAAAAGCCCAAGGTCGTTTCATTTTCGTGTTTCCTTTCTGAATTTCGGGAGTGAATCAGATTTGATTCACTTTTCGGTATCTCTTGCAAAATAGTGAATCAGTTCTGATTCACTTCGGATTCAAGGGCAGTTTTCAGCCGTTCAGTGCTGCGTTGGAAGTAGGCATCCGACATTTCAATGCCGACAGCCTCATAGCCTTCCTGCACAGCGGCCAGCACGGTGGTGCCCGCCCCGGCAAAGGGGTCAAGGATGCGCCCGCCCGGCTCGCAGATCTGCACCACATCCCGCATAAGCTGCAAGGGTTTCTCGGTCACATGGATGCGGTTCTGGGGATTCGGGTAACGAAACACGCCCGGTAGACACCCAACATTTCTCTCAAGCGGCATTTTGCCGTTGGACCCCCACACGATGTACTCAGACTGCTGGCGGAAGCGTCCTTTCTGTGGACGGCTGGCGACTTTATCCCACACGGCTACACCGCGCCAGGTCCAGCCCGCCCACTGCAAAGCCAGCGTCATGGCGGGCAGCTGCCGCCAATCGATGAACAGGCAGACGGGCGCGCCGGGCTTGGCAATGCGGCGGGCATCCTGCAGCCATGCCGCCGTCCAGAACATCCAACTCAGCTGATCCATCTGGTCGCTGTCAAAGTCAGGCAGCGCCTTTTCTTTGCTCATGCTGCTGTACTTTTCGCTGGTGCTGCGGTTCTTGGTGGTCTGGCTGCTGCCGCCGCTGGCATAAGGCGGGTCGGTGATGATGGCATCGAAGCTGTTCGGCACAAACTGGCGGAGGATCTGCAAAGAATCCCCGTGCAGGATCGACCAGCGGTCACCGCCGCAGTGTTCGGGCATCCGGAAATCAGGGTCGAGAATGTTGAGCGTTTCGGGAGTGTTCGTCAAAGGCATCTTCCTTTCGTTTTAGCGTTCAAAATCATGGGTACGGGGTTCTTTCGGAGGCGGTGTGCGGCTGGCTGTCTGCACAGAAACACGGTCATCTTCGAGTACAAAGCAGTCCTGCGTCCTGTTGTCGAGCTTGGTGCCGGGCAGAACAACGGCATTGCCGCGGCAAACTACATTGCCGGAGATTTCGCCATATACACGGGCGCTGCCGTCAATAGTCGGTGCGCACAGTGTCTGCTCATCCTGCCGAATCACGGCATAACCGCAGACACAGCTTTCGCCCGTGAGCAGCCCGCCGCAGACGATGGCATCATCCTGCACAGTGGCATCCCCTGTCACGGCGGCGTTCTTTCCGACATAGGCGCAGCCCTTTGCAACGGCGTGATCTGTAAGGACTGCATCCCCGCAGACAACTGCATTTTCACAGGCGATGGCATCCTCCGAAATCCACGCGCGACCATTTTGGTCGAGGTTATCGCAGCTTTCCACATAGCCGCCGAGCATCCCGGCAAGGACATCCTCGGTCAAGTCCATCACAGCGCGGATGCGGTGCAGGTTGGGATTGCCGGGATGGGCAATGTCGGTGATCTCGTATTTCTTCATCTGGCATCACCTCGGTCACGCTTGGGCGTGGGGCTGGGCGACAGTTCGGTTTCCACATACTCGGAAATAATGCCAAGCGCCTCCGCATAGCTCTTGCTGGCGGTGACCCTATTGCACATTTCCTTGGCCTTATCGCACTGCCCGGCATTTTTTAGCAGGCGCGAGGCTCGACCCATGATGGCAAAAATGTTGCCGTCCTGCCCAATCAGCTGCATTTTGGGCTTCTTCGGGCGGTTCAACAGTTTTTTGAACTCGGTCATATCCGGCACATCGCGTTTCAGTTCAAAATCGTGATCCTGCCAGAAATGGACATACAGCTTGCCATCCCCAACATCGATTTCCCGCTGCTCGAAGCCCTCGCCCCAGCCGTCGCTGTACTGACCGGAAATGTAGTTGCAGAGGACGGTCTGCTCATCATCGAGCAGAGGTTCTTTCAGTTCCACGGTCAGACAGCCGCAGAGCTTGTTGCCATGCACCTCGACGGACGGGACAGCCGTGACGACTTTATTACGAACAGAATCGTCCTCGTGGTAATACTGCATGAGGTCGCTGCCAAAGTCGCGGATATCGTTTTCGACGGCATCGCGGATGGCTGTCTCGTATTCCAGCAGTTCATGCCCGTCCTGCGGATAGCCCTCGTACTCGTCGTAGAACTCGTCCTCATAGTCCGGTTCATTTGGGAAAAAGTCCGCAGTCAGCGGAGAATAAAATTTCATCTGCAAATCATGTCACCTCTTTCCGCCGCACAGGTCGTGGTCGATCTGCGCGGCATAGTAGTTTTCTATCGTCAGCGGCGCGTTGTAGAGCGCCGCCAGTAAGTATTGCTTGATGTTTCGGATGCAGGGCGGGTTGTCCTTGAGGCAATCCAGAACATACTGGATATGTTCTGCGTTCAGCTTGAGAAATCTGGATTTTACTACCTCTGCGGGCATATTTTCGCCAGCGATACGGATAGCAGCCCGTTTGGAACAAGCCACATCCAGCATCAACTCCACCAGTTCATCCAATCGCATCGTATCCATCGGGTTATTCTGTACCAAAATCGGATACTCGATATTTTTCAGCAGCAGGGCGCGGTACTCTGCCCGCTGGCCCGCCGCGCGGATAGGATTCGATACGTTATTTGTTTCTTCTTTCTTTATTTCTTTAGTATTTAATTGTGCAGGATTTTCCTGTACAGGTTTTTCCCGTTTAGGCTCTGCCTGTTTTGGTTGGGCACACTTAGGCGCAGCTTCTTCGGGACCCTGTTCCGGGGGCTGTGGCTGCTCTAAAACCGTGTACTCCATGCCGCGCATCTGACCGTTCTTGTCGCGGATGCGGCGGCGGATAATATACCCCGCTGCTTCTAACTCGCGCACGGTGGCACACACGCTGTCCACGCCCTCTTTGCAGATGGACGCCAGCCCTCGCGTGGTATAATCCCAATCTTCGGGCAGAGACAGCATCAAAGATAAAAGCCCCTTCGCCTTGAGCGAAAGAGCCTTGTTGCGCAGATGATGGTTGGACATAATGGTATAATTTTGCGTCTTTTGTACACGGAACACAGCCATAACGATTTACCTCCTTTTTATGCCCTATAAGTGGGCGAACGATTTCTGACTTTCATGTTGATCTCTCTCTATCGGCAAACTGCGCGGTGGGCGGCAGTTCTTGCCATCAGGTTGGTTTTTGCCATATCAGCGTAATCTCCATTCTCGATGTTGGGCGGAAGGTCATGCACGGTGTAGCGGTCAGCGTAGATTTTCCGGATGCCGACACTCGCCATGCGCCCTTTGGCATCGTTGTCCAGCCGCAGTTCTATCGTGGTGATCTCCGGGTGCTGGCGCAGGAATTCCTGTAACGCCAAAGGCTCCTTGCCGGAGGATGAAACCCCGCCCAGCGACAGACGGTATTTATCTGCAACATCCCCGCAGAGCGTCATCTCTGCCATGGCATCTATGGCGGCTTCAAACACGGCCACGGTAGTGCCAGGCTGCATCGGTGGGATGCAGAATCCGTACTGCTTCTGACTGCCGGGCGCCTCGCGCTTGAATGGTTTCCCGTAGTCATAAATACCGCGCAGCGCCGCATATTTCGGCACACCCTGCGCATCCTTGCCCAAGAAAACACAGTTGTGATATTCTTCACTTTCGTACAGAATTTTTCTCGCAATGCAGTAGCGAATCGTGGGCAGTGAGATGCCGCGCCCCAGCAGATACCGCGTCACACGGTCATTATTCGGTGCAGGGTTCGGCAGACGAAACAGCGGACGCTCGCGCTCCACCGCTTCATGCTGCACGGGGATGTACGTCGGGCTTTCTTCACATAACAGCTGCACCGCCTCTACAAACGGTACACCTTCCACATAAATCAAATATTTCAGCGCCGACTTGCCGCCAATGTCGCGGCTTTTCCAGTGCCAGACACTGGATTCGCCGTTTATCTTGAAGCTGTCATGTTCAGCAAGCTGGTACTCGCCCCGTGCGCTGCTTTTCACCATCGAATTGGGTCTATACCGCCGCAGAAATTCTATTGCCGTCATCCGGTTGGCGGCATCAATTTGTTCTTTACAGACGCGCGGCAATTACACAATGTAAGCGGCGAGGTCGCTCATATGTTCAACATTTTCCCACGGAAAATCCTCGCGCCCGAAGTGCCCGCCCGCCGCCGTGCGGCTGTAGATGGGGTTCAGCAGATTCAACTGCTTGATGATGCCCGCAGGGGTCAGGTCATACGCCTTGCGCACAGCGGCCGACAGGCAGTCATCCTCGCAAATGCCGGTGCCGAAGGTGTTCACATCCACCATGACGGGGTCTTTTTCCCCGATGGCATACGCCAGCGTGACCTGACAGCGGTCGGCAAGATGGGCGGCGACCATGTTTTTGGCAATGTACCGCGCCATATATGCGCCGCTGCGGTCTACCTTGGTGGCATCCTTGCCGCTGAACGCACCGCCGCCGTGGGGTGCAAAGGTGCCGTAGCTGTCCACCATGAGCTTGCGCCCGGTCAAACCGGTATCGGCATCCGGGCCGCCCTGCACAAACTTACCGCTGGGGTTCAGGATGATTTCCGCATCATCGGCGGGCATACCGTCAAAGGCCAGCGGGAACACATATTCGTCCAGCAAATCCGCCAGCTTATTGATGTCGGTGTCCTCCTTGTGCTGCACAGAGACGACCACCGTGGTGATGCGCACGGGGGTATCACCGTTGTATTCCATCGTGACCTGCACCTTGCCATCCGGGCCGATGTCCGGGATAACGCCGGTCATGCGGGAGATTTCCAACAGCGTTACAAGGCGCTGGGCGGCAACCACAGGCATCGGAAGATATTCGGGCGTTTCGTTGCAGGCGTAGCCGACCATAACGCCCTGATCGCCCGCGCCGAGGGTGTCCTCGTCCTCTCCCTCAGCCAGTTCGGGTTCCACCGCGCCCGCAATGTCGGGGCTTTGGTCATGAATATAGCAGTCGATCTGGTAGTCCTTCGGGTCATAGCCGACATCCCGCAGGGTGTCGCGAACGATGTTGAACACGTCGGGCTTGGCGCTGGTCGTAATTTCGCCCGCCACAATGATGTGACCGCGGGTTGCCATGACCTCACAGGCCACGCGGCTGGCGGGGTCATGTTTTAAGCACTCATCCAGTACATTGTCGGCAATGAGGTCGCACAGCTTATCAGGATGCCCGCGCATAACGGATTCTGCGGTGTAAAAACGGGGATGCTCGTTTTCTTTCATGGTTTCGGTGTTTGCAAAAATGTCGTTCATAGGTTCTTCTCCTTGCTTGTTGGATGATTTCGGACAAAGAAAAAAGCCCGCAGGCGGGCTGCGGGCTAGGATGGTGATATTCATATCAGCGCTCCGGGGATTCTTTTGTTTTCGGCGGCGGGGTCATAACACGGGAGTATTCCTCCGGCGTGGTGTGTTCCACACATAGGGTCTTGCCCAGCAGGAAAAACAGCTGCGGGTCATGGTACAGTTCCTCGTAGCGCTTCATCTGCTGCGGCGTAAGGTCGGTAAAGTCATCGCGGGTCAGACCGCAGATGAAAAATGTGCCATGGATAATGTCATAGTCGCCCAGCATACGGTTCAGCGGCAGGTTTTCTGCAATACCGTTATCGTTGCAGACAATGCAAACACGGTCCCGCCAAGGATACACGACCTCGATGGTGCCGCCGACAATTTTCTGCTCGGCTTCAAGGGTGTGCTCAATGTCGGCTTCGCGGGGGTATTTTCCGGGTTCAACGATCAGAACTTTCATCGGCATCCTCCACATCAGAAGTTTCTTTCAGCGCATTTTTCTGCCTAACGGTCAGCAGCACGATACCTGTCGCAGACGCAAGAGACACGACCACAATAGCCAGCAGCGGGAAGCCATCTCCCGTCTGCGGGAGGGTCTGCACCTTATGCGGCGTAATAACCGGCGTGGGAACAGGAGTGGGCGCCGGGGTTGCCGCGGGTGTCGGCTGCGGTGTGGGTGCAGGCGTTGGTGTGGGCGTGTCCTCGCGGGGTGTGGCTTCATCTATCATCTGAATAAGCCGCTTGTCAGCGCGCACCCATTCGCCATCGGCATTTTCGCGGACGAAAAGAGAAATCCCGTCATCAACGGTTTCCAACTTGAACTGCACCGAGTTTGCAATTTCAAAGCCGGCCGGGGCGGCATCTTCGGTCAGGGTGTAGATGTACTCCTTGCTGTCGTCCGACAGTTTGAGGAAATCATCCGAGATGGGAACACTATGCGTTTTGTAGTCGGTTGTCCAAGTGTCGATGATTTCATCATTTGCATCACGGATCGTCAGCGTAGCCCCCGGCAGCAGATTACCAGCAATGTCGGTCTTGTCGATATCCAGCACCGGCGCGTCCTGCATGACAATGGTTGAACCATTCATTTTCGACCAGTCATCGTCCGTTTTCACATACACCTCATTGACCTGCTCTGTACCGTTCTGCACCAGCTTGAACACGATGCTTTCGGCTTCGGCATAGCCGTCCGGGGCACAAGTTTCGGTCAGGGTGTACGCTTTTTCCAGCTCCAGACCTCGCACGGTGTGCGGCGTTTTTGTGGAAGTCCAGCCCTCCACCAGATTGCCGTCTGCAGCACGGATTTCCAGCTTTGCACCGGGCAGTTCCTTACTGTTGGTAATATCCTGTTTGGAAATATCCACTGTTGTTCGCAGGTTGGTATTGGCGCCGTCCACAATCTGCCAAGGGGTCTGCTGCCCCTCATAGGTAAAATCCACATCAACCGGCGTGCTGTCCAGCAGGTAACCCGCAGGGGCTTTTACCTCAACAATCTGGTATCTACCACTGTTGCCGGAATCCGGATAAGTTTCTGCGTGGATGGGAATATCCACATCAAACCAAGTAAAGCCGCTTTCGTTGGTGGGGCTGCTTTCTGCCAGCTTTGCACCGGCATCCAGCAGTTTTGTACCGTCTGCAGAGAAAATGTCATCCACAGTGTAGAGTTCATATACGGCTCCTGCCAGATAGGTCAGCGCCTCGCGGTCCTTCTTGTAAATGCCTACACCGATTTTACTGACTTTATCACCGGGCTTTTCGGGAACAGGCAGCACCCGCGCATTTTCAAACACGAGCGTCTGCCCATTCTTGTGGGCATCCGAGGCGTCCTTGACATTCACAATGCTGTACGAACATTCCTTGTCGCCGTCCTGCTCGTGGCTGACAATAGTTTTTGCCAGCACAATGTCATTTTTCTGGTTGTCCCAGCTAAATTCCACGGTGTAGCTCTGCTGGGTCAGCACAAAACCATACGGCGCTTGAACCTCGGTAATGGTGTACTTACCTAGCGGCAGGGTCACAGTCACTTCGCCTTTGGTGCCATCATGGCTGACCGTGAGGAAATCGTAGGTTGCCTGCGTGCGGGTGGGTCTGAATTTCACTTCATCCACCTGCCCCTCCGCGCCAGTAGTAACGGTGGCAACGAGGTCACCGTCTTTGTACCAGAAGGTGCCTTGGCGGTCTGGTGTGGCAATGTCGCCTGCAGCGTGAATTTCGTACACCGCGCCTGCGAGGTTGTCCTGCGTGTAGATGAACTGTCCCTCTTGGTAGTCGGTCAGGACATTGCCTTGTTTTCGGATGGTAAGTTGACCGAGCGTTTCGTGGTTGCAGTATTTCTCGGCTACAATGTACTCATCCATGTCGTTGGTGGCATTGCCCACGACCTGCCAGACACGATCGGACTTAATTTCAAATTCCACCGAGTAGGCAGGATTGTTATAGTACCCCTCCGGACCTTGCAGTTCCTCAATGAGATAGCGTCCCAGCGGCAGTTTTTCGGGTGTTTTCATAAGACCGTCTGCATCGGTGTAGAACACATCCGTTTTCTTGGTGGCGCTGCCGCTGGCGGGGTCGATCATGGAAATGCGGGTCTTGCGGTCTTTTTCGTCCAGTCGATACAGCGCAAAGGCTGTGTTGCCAATTTTGACCGCCTTGCCGGTTTCTGTGTCGGTCTTGATAAGCTGTAAATAGCCCTCCAATTCCTCGTCCAGCACATTAAAAGTCATATAATCGTTGCTGGCGGTGGTAACACTGCCAGCCGGAACCGTAAATCGACTCTGCGGGCTGTTGGCGTCCACTGTCACGATGAACGGATCACACTGGAACACATCCTTGGGGATGGTGGTTTCCACGACAAGGTATTGCCCATAGGGCAGCCCCTCCACGCGGAAAACGCCCTCATCGTTGGTGAACATTTCTGCCAGCCTATACTCGGCGGGCTGATCCGTGGGCATCCAACCGTTACCTTTGCCGTTGGCGTGGTCACCGTCTGCGGTCAAGGTCGCGTTATAGGCGTTGACTATGTCGGTGCTGTTCTCGAACATATTGGCGATGGCTTGTCCTTCGGCAGTGAAATCGTACTTGAGCGTCAAATTATCGTAGTTATCCTTGCGGTAGGCGTCCAAAACGCTTTGTGCATCGTAGCTTCCATCCGGGTTCTGTTTGAACTGCGCGGCCTTGCTCAGTTTAGAGATGCGATAAACGGTAAAGCCCGCGCCTTCCAATTTCAGTGCAGGGCTTGGCTGACCGGTGGTCGAAACCAACTTCTGCAAACTAAAGCCGGATTTCAGCACTTCGTCTTGACTTTCCTGCTCGGCGTGGATGTGGTAGGTCGATTCATTCGCATAGGACAGAGTTTTGTAATGATTGACCTCATCGCAGAGGTAGCCTTTGGCGTGGGATAGATAATACCCATCCCACGCCTTGCTGCCGTTCAGCTTGCGGCTCTCGGCTACAGCAGAATACTGGTTTTTGTAGATGTAATCGGTGTACTCGTTATTTTTCCGAGCCAAGTCACTGTACTTACCCGTGCGTTCGAGCTTTTTGTTCAAAAGCGGATACTTCCCGGTAACATACAGCTTTCCGTTTCCGTCAATGGGCAATACCAGCCCGGTGGCACGCTCGACCAGATAGTAGCGGCCCATGTACAGGTTGGCAAAAGCCAGCTTTCCGTCTGTAATCTTGGCGGAGGCTACCAGCCGGTCTTTCTGCAAAATGGGCAGGTAATCGGTATCCCAACCGCCGTTGGTGAGAACCGTGGTGTGCCAGATAGGTTGTCCGTTGGCATCGGTGATTTTAGAGTAATCCACCACACCCGAAACACCGTCCGGGTGTTCAAGCGTGTCTGCGGCGTACAGATCGTACACAGCGCCCTCCAGTGTGGTATCTCCGTTGCTGCCCGCAGCCAGATACCGTGCGGCGTCCAAGTCAACTTTTGTCAGCAGGATATTACCGAGGACACGGTCGTTCTGCATCTTGTCGGCATTGGCGTGCATGGTGTAGGAATCTTCGTTGTTGGCAATGCCGGTGGGGTCTGTGGCGTAGGTCTTGTCTGCATTGCGGATGCCAAAGGTGATAGTTACGATGCCCTCGCCGGTGTCGATAAGGGTGCCGCCGCTGTTGGTCGTGCTGATGTCAGCGTTATAATCCGCGTTGCCCAGCCAAATCGTCTGACCGTCCAACGCTTTCGTGATTTCAAAGGCATACGCCCGCTTGCCCAGCACGGAACCGGCTGTGCCGGGAGCGTTTACATCCGACCAGTCACCATAGTACCCGCTGGGTGCGCGGCGCTCAACAATGACAAACTTTCCCTCGTTGCGCTGAGTGTAATAGATATTGTCAGAACCATTGGCATAATTGCTGTGGTTGATGACCTTGTAGGTGCCATCTGCTTGGCGTTCAACCTTGTATTGGTTGTACCCGCCAAACGGGATATAGCACTGCCGAACCACATCCCACTCAAAAAGCTTAAACTCGGCATCGCCCTTGATGCGCTGCTTGGTTTCACTGTCGATTTTGTCGATGCTGACTTTTACCGACCATTCATCGTTTTTCATCGGGTAATCGTTCGAGCTGTTGGCAGGAACCGTAATGGTCTGGTGGCTGCCCAATGCGCCCGGCGTGGAATCAAAGCCATGCGGGATGGTGATTTCATCATAGCTGAATGTAATATTGGCAAGCTGCGCCCGCGCCGAGGCAATAGCGGCATCTACCATGCCCTGCGCTTCGTTCTGCAGCTTCCCGATGGCCGCATTCTTGGCAGCTTCGGCAGCAGCGTCTGCTTCGGCTTGGCTGGTGAACGGTCCTTCCTGCCCGCTGAGCGTGCTGGTGCTGGTCTTGGACACCTCGTAATGCACCGTCCATGTGGCAGAACCGTCACCGCCGTTCAGGTGGTAGGTATCGTTCTGCGTGTGACCGCTTGTGGTAATGGTTTGCGCTGCAGCAGGACTCATCTGCCAGTTGCCGCCGTCCACGCTGCCGCTTGTCCGGCTGGGCGTGACGGTAATGACCGCGCCGTCCACCTTTTCCAGCGTGTTCAGCTGAACCTTGTCGGTGTTGACAGTGAATGTCAGATCAAAGCTGCCGCTGGCGCTTTGCGCAGGAGCTGTCCATGCAGCGGAATAATACTTCGGTTCCGGAACACTCGGTACATCCGGGATCTCAGTGCCGCCCGCAATTTCTTCACCGACCAGCGCCACAACCTGCCATGCATACCCTGCGGGCGGGTTATAGATGTAGGTGTAGTAGCCGTTTTCCCCGGACTGTGCATCTGTACCGTTTACGAGTTCTTCTGCAGCAGCAGTATAGGTCTGCGCCGCGTAGCTGCCGGGATAGTTTTCCATGATCCACTGCTGGGCTTCATCGTAAAGACTGCCAAGGATATCCAGCTGTTCTTCGCCGCCTTCAGGATCATCTTCAAGGCTTGCCACAACAGGACGATCATCCAGCATATCCAGACTCAGCTGACCAAGACCGCCCCAGATGTTGACCTGGTTTGCATAGTGGTTGCCGGGGGTATACTGGCTGGGTTCAAGGCGGGACACATGAGAGAAGCTGTAGGTGGGGCAGCCCTTGGGTTGGCCGTTCAGACCGTGGCTGCAGCAGTAGGCTTCCTGACCGTTGAACCAAATCAGCCATGTGCCGCCCTCCTTGGCAATACTGGTGATTTTGCCGGTGGCATACGGCGGAGTCGGTCCTGCAGCATAGGCGGCAATGCCGTCATCGCCGGTGTCGGCATACATCTGTGTGGGTGCGGCATCCTCGCTGATCTGTACTTGGATAGCTTTTGACTGCGAGTTGCCGTCCGAATCCGTATAGACCAGCTGCGCCGTAAAATCGGCAGAGGCTTTCACATACAGGCCGGTTGCTGCCGCCGATTGCTCCGAGTATGTATGGTGCAGGATTTCAGCCCGCTCCTGCTCGTCTGCCGAGATAGGCTCATAATCGGTAGAGAGATAGCTTAAAAGCTCTACATCCTCCGGCAGTATGATTTCAGATACCGCACCGTCTGCCGGGTATTCGACCTGCGCCAGCAGCGGAACAATGGCATAGTCTGTACCGGGAGTTTTGCCGATTGTGACTGTGTTCTCATCTGCGTTCAGCGCATCGGCATCCATATGGGCATCTACGCCGTCATACAGGTCAGAAACCCACGCGGAAATACCGATTTTTGTCTCGCCGGTTGCCACGGGCAGACCCATGCTGCCAAGGTAACTGCCGGTAGGCGCGTCCGGCAGATCGTTGTAAAGATTCTCGGTAATCTGCACAAGGTTTGGTGCCGTGGTGTCCGCTTCGGCAGTTTCGGGGGTGACCGCTTCGGCATTCTCCGGTGTGGCGGGGGCATCCTCTGCAAAAGCGGGCATAACCGCGCCCAGATTTGTGAGCGCAATTCCACCCGCCAGCAGCAGTGCCAAGCCCTGCTTTATTCTGTGTTTGTTTTTCATTCTGGTTCTCCTTTTTATCCAAAAGAAAAAGCCCGCTGCGGGGTGCAGCGGGCAGGGTTACCGTTCGGGAGCGTGTTTCTTAGGGAAAGGCGCAGCTCTGGCCTTGTAGGCTCTGCGGTATTTCTCGTCAGCATCATAGAACTGCTGCGGAGAGATACCCGCATCCAGACACCCCTGCAAAACAACTGCATTGTAGCGGCTGCTGACGGGGAGCAGTTGGTCGCGATACGGCTCGTTCATCGTGTAAACCATGATTTCGTGCGGTGTGTCGTCTGCATCCGTGACCGTCAGGGTCTCCTTGTCATAGAATGTCGGGTAGCCTTCGTAACAGTCAAGCTGGGATTCGTCATGGTCGGTGACAGACCAGATCAGCCCCTCTACGCTTGCGCCCTCTTTGGGCAAAATCGTCAGGTAGCCGCGCCGGAACGCCAGCTCATAGCCCTCCAACTTGGCAATGCCTACCACTGCCGCTTCGGGGCAGCGGTAAGCCATCTGCTCAAAATTCAGATTGGAACCGTAGGCAAAATATTCTTTTCTCGACATTTCTTCTCCTATCTGGCCTCGTCCGTGCGGGGCCGTGGTTGATTGCTGGGATACAGCGACTTGTCGTGCCGCCACGCCTTGTCACCAGGCAGGTTCTTCAGCAGATGCATTCGCACATTCTTATACTCCGGGCCGATCAGCCCCAGCCGCAGCAGAAAGGTGCGGAAAGTGAACGCCGGATTATCCCCGATGGGCGTTTTCCGGAATTGCGTGTACTTCTGGTTAATACCCTGCGCCGAGATCGCCATGGCCAGAATAATGTTGGCTTTGGCTTCGCCCGCGTGCAGCGTTGAATTGAACAGCCGCCACTCGACTGTGCCATGGTAGAACACCGAATGCAGGTTCAAGGCGTTATGTTGAGCTCAACATAAGGCTTGTTATGGCAAGAAAGCGATTATGTATCCCACGTTCCAAACTTTAATTGTACAGCGACAAAAATTATAAAAACAGTCTGTTTTTCTCTACATAATAACTATATAATTTGAGTATTCCAGATATGATGGAGGTTGTTATTGTGGATGATGGAAATCGACTGACCGTGTATGAACTTGTGGAAAGAGTTATCCCTTGCATCATTGCAAAGCACTATAGCGAAAACTATATTCAAGGCTTTCGTTCGACGTTTAGGAACCTGTTAGCGTACTGCAATAAAAATGAAAAGAAATATTTTACAGCGGAATTGGCTCAGCAGTTCATGCTGGATTGCTACGGTGTGCAGCCGGGAACAGTAGAACGGCGATGCTCACGAGTTCACCGTGCAATGGATTTGTTGTCAGACTACCAACATTTCAACGCGGTTATGCTTCGGCGGAGGTTGAATCGAGAGTTCCCTGCAGGACTGCAAGAAGGTGCGGTCAACTACTTGCAAAAGCTATCTCTCCACGGACGCAGGGAGAATACGCTGCGCAGCCACAGAAATGTTCTTCTTCGCTTTACAGATTATTTGTTCAGCGTTGGAGTCACGGATTACAAATCACTTTCAGCAGATATTGTAAATCGATACGTCAAAGTTGTTTCGTGCAATTACAGCAATTCGGTTGTAAGGCTCCATTACAGTATCCTTTTACGCTTTTTTCAGTACCTTGCGCATAGCGGCTACAAGGAAACAGATTTGTCTTTGAAAATGATGCCAATTGTAAAAGTATCCGCTTCCGCGCGAATTCCTACAACATTAGATCTTAGCCAAATCGAAAGTATCCTTGCATCTGTTGACCGTGAAAGTCCACAAGGGAAACGCGATTATGCAGTTTTAATGATTGCAGTAAAACTCGGCATTAGAACCAGCGATATACGTAATCTTCGCCCTGCCAATTTTAATTGGGAACAGCATTTGGTGTCTTTCA
>OLXK01001299.1_pt1 | contig 18113 bp, 19 predicted proteins | sample 1674321 | NCBI WGS metagenome assembly OLXK01 (sample SAMEA103958162, study PRJEB25191) | human gut metagenome | reverse complement strand
CCAGCTTATTGTCCTCCGCCAGCGAGGAAATGAAGCTGTAGCCGCCGTCCGCGCCGAACCAGATAGTATCGCCGGTAAAGAGATATTTCCCGTCCACAAGGTATACCATATGCCCCCATGTATGACCGGGAACCAGAAAACACTCGATCTTGATGCCGTCAATGTCAAAGACCTCTCCATCGTGAAGCAGCCGTTTTTCGTTGCAGATGGTCACCTGCGGCAGCTTATAGAGATGATAGAGAACCTTGCGGTGTGCTTCTCCGGTCAGATACCGGTTTTCGATCTCGCCGATGTACAGCTTTGCATTCCGAAACAATCCCGGACTGTCCGCTTCCACCGCGCCCACATGGTCGGTATCCTGATGGGTGATGAGGATGTGCCGGATGGAATGCGGATCGATCCCCAGCCAGTTCATTTTCTCTGCCAGCCGGTCATAGTTGTATCCGGCATCGATCATCATGGTGGTATCGCCCTTGCGGTAAAAGAAGATATTTGCCACCCACTCCCGCACACAGGCGACATTTTCATCGATCCAGCCGGTGTTCAAAGGCTTGAAGATTTCCTTGCCCCGGTACGTCCGGCTCATTGCTTTTCTTTGGAATTCCGTTGCTTTTTTCGACATAATCTCTCCTCATTTCCGTGCCGTTATACGGTTAGTGTACGCTAACCATTGTGTCTTGGAAAAGCCGCATCTCTGCGGCCTTCCGCTTATTCAAATAACTCCCTGCAAGCGCCGTACACCAGCGTTTCCAGCACCTGCGGGTACAGTTCCCCAATCTGCTCCTTGTGGGAGACGGTCAAGATCAGTCCCCGCACCGTGGCGGCAGCCAAAGAGATGCCGCGACTCGGCACAAGGTCATATTTTTCCAGAAGCTGACGGATGTGCGTCTCGTCATCGTGGTAATGAACATTTTTGATGTCATCCGGCAGTCTCTGCAAAAGCAGCTTTGCATCGTTTTCAATGAAAACCATGTCGCCGGTATCGGACAGCCGCCAGCAGACGGCAAGAATCGCCTTTGCCGCACGCTCCGACGGCGGCAAGCCGTCAGATTCACACAGCGCGCGGTCGGCCACCTCGTAAAGCTCGGCGTGGATGCCCTCCAAAACCGCGAAGAAAAGCATTTCCTTGGATTCGTAGAATTTATAGAACGAGCCCTTCGCAATGCCGACCGCCTTCGTCAGCTGATCCACGGAGGTTTTCTTCATCCCCAGCGTGACAGCGCAATGCCTCGTTTCCTTCAGCAACGCCTTGCGGAGCTGCTCAGTCTCGTAATCGGTAAAAGCCAAGGTCGCACCCTCCTTGAAATATGACCGTTTCGGTTCTTCTGGTCATATTATACCGCGCTTTTTTCTGTTTTGCAAGAGGTGCGGAGAAAAAATCACTAATCAAAAGGGGTGCAGCGTTGCAGAAAGAGACGCTGGAATTCCGGTAATCGTTGTCGCCGCGGTAAAAGAAACTATATCGTAAAAGGGCATCAGAGCGAAGCATCCAAACGCTGCGTTCTGATACCCATTTTGTTTCATATTGCACGGATGGATTGATTACAAGAAAAAAGCAGGAATTAACACAACATGAACCACATATAATATCTGCAATAATCTTCCTATGGAACGATCTGCACAACGCTCAACGACATGCCCCATGTATAGAGACGGCGACTCGTATGAGCCACCGTCTTTATACATGATTACCGCTCAGGGTCATTTCTTTTTCGTTTACTGAGAGAATTTCGATACTGCTCTTGATTTCTGTGCATAATGAGTTGTCGCGCCTGCCGTTCTTCTGCATCAGCGCCAAGCAGGTGGGATGTTTCCTGCTTGGCGCTGAGCAGCATATCCTCCAGGGTTTCTGAAATCTGCCTGGTCGTCATTCCCTTTGCATACATGGAGATGATTTTCTGGTCAATGGAGGAGATATCTTTCTGACGTTTGCGGACAACTTGTGGCTCAAACGTAGATTTCCGATCCTGAGGGACCTGAATATCCATTGTGCCATAGCTGCTGTTAATCCTTTTGCTCTTATACCCATTGCGGTAGTCGTCACTGTCAGAGCGCTGAGATTTCTGATAACCAAGGTGTTCGTCCATCTCAGCTTCCATCATTTCTTTGATCGTACCGCCCAGAAGGTCTTTTAGTGCCTCCTGAATATCTTCCGCGGACTGAATGTCATACTCCTGAAGGAGCTGCTGAATAATGTTGCGTTTTCCTTCGGTCATAACGACCTTATGTACCGGTTTCTTTTCTCTCGCCATAATAATAGGCCTCCTATGATTTAGATTTTATCATAGAAGACCTATACCTGATAGCTATTTACAGAAAAAGGTTCACACTGTCTTAAAAACTATGCAGAGAGCCTTAGAATTTCAACTGGCTCAATTACTTGATATTGCCTCAACAAACCATCGCCCGATATGATTCCCCCGCAGAGAGGCGTTTCGCTCGAAGAACAGGTATCTCTGTTGACCATTGAGCCAGATGGTGTATCTGTCTCCCTGACCGCCCACCTTCATGGAAGCCCCAGAGCGTATATCGGATACCCTGTCGATCTCATAGCGCCGCCCGTCCTCCCAAACGATCTCGCGGGGAAGCAAGAGGCCGTCCTCCCGGAAGGAGGCAACGACCTCAACATATGTCTTCTTATATGCCATATTTACTCCACCTCAGATTAGTGTATTGGAAATCGGCACAATGGAATTGGGTGTTCCATCATAAGGCAGGAACCAACCCTTGGCTGCAATCTTATGGACATGAGCAGATACAGTAGATACGGAATACAGCCCAATTCCAGCCGCAATCTTCCGTAAACTTGGAGAAAATTGTTTTTCATTTCTGAATGCTACTACAAAATTATAAACATCCTTTTCCCTCTTCGTCAGCTCCACATTTCCCTTCAATGTGTACACCCCTTTCCTTCAAAAATCGTTCATAACGGCATTTCTGCCAGCTCTGCTACCTTACACCGGGTAGACTACTTTGCCGTAAATCCTGTTTTCGCTGTCGGCGGAAACCCGGATCGGCTTGTATTTCTCGTTGTGGGATATGAGAAGAATGCCATCAACCGTCCTCCTGTATTCCTTCACATAGGCATTCCCGTCAATGTAGAAAATCCCGATATCCCCATCATCAAGAAAAGGCTGCTGATGTACCCAAATCAGTTCTCCATCCTCCAGCGTGGGATCCATGCTGTCACCGCTGACATGGAGGCCGAAGGTTGCGCTGATGGGGACGTCATCCGGCACCTCTACCATCTCGTAATCGGAAGAATCCAGGAACTGGCCCGTACCGGCAGAAGCGCCTATGCTGAACAGAGGCAGCGTCCTGTCGGGGAATCGAATCACCTTCCGGTCAGTCTGCACAGGCGCATATTTTCCGCTTGCAATCAAAAGCTCCTTATATTCCTCCAGCTTATCTCGACCTTCTTTATTCAATTCAAAAACAAGCTCGGAAAAGTCCTGCTCCACAAAAACCTTATAAACATCTTTCACGCCATACAGTTTGCATAGCCCAACAAACTGTTCAACTGTGGGCAGGTTGCGATTGTTTTCCCACCTGCTTACCATTGGCTGCTTTGCAACAATTCCTATGTCCGCAAGCATTCCGATCACATCTGCCTGCTGATAGCCTATGCTTTGACGTAGCTCTCGTAAGGTATTCCCGATAGGGATCATATAAAAAATCACCTCCAGTGCCTCTATTCTACAAGGGCCAAGACAAAAAATCAATAAAAATATCTAAATACGAACACTTGTAGGGTGTTATTTATGTCCTATGCAGATATATAATGATTTTCACAAAGGAGGTGAGTCTGGATGAGAGCAATTTTGCATAGCGACATGAATGCCTTTTATGCGTCCGTTGAACAGATGCTTGATCCCTCCCTGCGAGGGAAGGCAATAGCGGTGTGCGGTTCCACGGAAACCCGACATGGCATCGTACTGGCAAAATCGGAGCTCGCCAAGCGCAGCGGCGTAAAGACGGGCATGGCGAATTGGGAAGCTCAGCGCTGCTGCCCCGGCTTGATTATCGTGCCGCCCCAATATGAGCAGTATGTGCGCTTCTCAGCCCTGGCCCATGAGATATACGGCAGGTATACCGATCTCATAGAGCCGCTGGGCATGGATGAGTGCTGGCTGGACATTACCGGCAGCTCCCGCTACGGAACCCCTCTCTCCATAGCGGAGGAAATCCGGCAGGCCACCAAAGAGGAATTGGGGCTGACCGTGAGCATCGGAGTGTCCTTTACCAAGATATTCGCCAAGCTGGGGAGCGATATGAAGAAGCCGGACGCCATCACCTACATCACCAGGGAGAGCTACAAGACACAGGTGTGGCCGCTCAACGCAAACGAGCTATTCGGCGTAGGCCCTGCCACCACAAAGAAACTGGCCGCCCGCGGCATTACCACCATCGGCGGCATCGCCAACTGCGACCCAAAGGTACTGAAATCCTGGCTGGGTGTCCACGGCCTGAAACTGTGGGAGTTTGCCAACGGCGCTGACCGTTCCCGCGTGGCCCCGGATGGATATGTGGCCCCCATCAAATCGGTGAGCCACGGGATTACCTGTATTGCTGATTTGCTGAATAATACTGAGGTAAAAAATGTGCTGCTCACATTGGCTCCCCGTGTATCCAAACAACTTCGGCAGGCAGGACTAAAAGCCACGGGTGTCCAGCTCTCCATCCGGGACAACACTCTCTATTCGAGGGAGTTCCAATGTAAACTATCCTATCCCACCCAAAGCTGGAAAGAGATGGTGGACAGGGCCATGGAACTGTTTGCTGCCCGGTACACCTGGTATAAGCCCATCCGGGCAGTCAGTATCCGGGCCATCAACCTGATCGGTGAGAAGCTTCCATACCAGCTCGATCTCTTCGGGGAATATGAGCGGCTTCAGAGGGTTGAGGCCTTGGAACGGACGGTAGATGATCTGCACCGGCGCTTCGGCGATGAATCCATATTTATCGCTTCTACCATGAACGCCAAGCTGAAACGAAACAAAGAGCGGGAACGGATCGCCATGCCCGCAGCCATGTATGTATAACAGGAGGGAATTATGTACGCAGAAAAGAAAGTCAGTTTTGAAGGAAAGCAGCTCACATATAACGCTGAAAAATCCAGGAGGACGATAGTCCCTATCTACCAGGATGTGGACGGGCAGTTATATATGCCCCTGAACCAGCGGTTCGTCACAGTCAATGAAGTGGTGGCCGTGCTGGACGCCTATATGCACCGGAAGATCTGTGCCGGATAAAGGAGGAAACCCATGTATTTATCATATCGGGATATCGAAAAAATTGCAGACACTGTCATGCATGATTTTAACGCTGAGTTCTATGGCAATACAGCCGAAGCGAAGGAACCCCACCCCACGCCAATCGAACAACTTGCTGTCGACTACCTGAATCTGACAGTCAAGGCGGAGAGGTTATGCTCAGACGGGAGTATTTGTGGGATCACCGCATACAGCGAAACCGAGCTGGAAACCAGTATCTACGGATATATGGTCAGAATACCAGTAAGGCAGAACGAGGTATTTCTGGATATCAGCTTTTTCCAGCCCGGCAATATTCAGCGGTTGTGTGGAAAGCGTCGGTTCACGCTGGCCCACGAATGCGCCCACCAGCTTCTATACCACATGGAGCCGGACGAGGGCAAGGCTTCTTGCCGCAGAATGTATGCGGATAAAAAGAGCTACACCGCCAGAGAACTCAAGACCAAAGAGGACTGGAATGAGTGGCAGGCCAATGCGCTCGGCGCAGCTCTCATCATGCCCAGGCGGGATGTGTCACTGCTGGTGGAGCCGCTGCTCAGGGGCCGGAAAATATCCCTTTATTTCGATGAGTGTACCGAACAGGATGCTGCCATTATCCAATATGTGAGTGGGTTTTTCCACACATCCATAAAGGCGGCAAAAATCCGTTTGGAACGCCTGGGGTATCTGAAAGATTTAACGGTAGATATCCTATCCGAGCGGGAAATGGAGGCGATGGCCATATGAATTATGCTGTGCCTTCCCCGGAACTAATGATGAAAGTGCGCAGGGCCCGGGCGGCAGTGGCCTCTCAGAAGCAGAGGAAAATCCGCTGCCCCTACTGCCACCACAATACCATCGTTGTGTTTGAAGATACACGGGGCCATGTCCAGAGCAAATGCAAACTCTGTGGAACTGAAACCGTATTTGACGTATTGAGCATGCGGAGGATGCGCAAGGCGCAATAACGCATGAGTGGGCGCATTGCCCGTAACAACCGAATATTGAAGATAAGCTGTGCTTGGGGCCGCAGACGCGAGACTCCCGTGCCGTATGACGAACCAGATTAGCTGCCTGGTGGTCTTTCGGTACAAAAAAGTCTCAAGTCATACGGCCCTTTTCTCGTCCTTTCCGGCTTCGCCAGCTGGGAAGGATTTTTTATGTATATCGCCACTTGGCAGGCTGCCATAGCCCGCTACCCCTGACTTCCGAGTTTTGAGATTTCTCCATCAAAAAACTCAAAAATTCGGAGGTCAGAAAATGAAAAACTGGAAAGATGAATGCAATTACAGGCGTATCAAGGATGAAAACGGCGTTGTGACCGCCCATGTCATCATGATTGGCGGCCAGGACATCCTCGTTTCAAACGAGGTGTATGAAGCATATTCCCAAATGGGGAGGCAGGAACGGTATCAGGAACAACTGCTTCAGGACATTCCCCACGTTTCCTTGGAGAAGCTGGCGGACGCCTGCGTCCCCATTGAAGAATATATGCTGGAACAGGCTCCCTCCCCGGAGGATATCTGCATATCCATGGAGGATCAAGCGGAGCAGGCGGCCCTGCTTCGCTTGCTGCCAGAAGCGATGGAGCAACTCACGGAATCCGAGCGGGAGCTCATCCAGGCGCTGTTCTATGATGGCGTCCCTGCAAGAGAATATGCCAGGAGAATGGGCATTTCTGACATGGCCGTAAGGAAGAAGCGAGATCGCATACTTATGAAATTAAAGAATATTTTGAGAAATTTGCATTTTTAGGGTTCGCACCCCCCTGTTTTTTTGGCAATGGAGTGAAGGGGTTAATTCCTCAGACGGATTTCCCCCTTCCGAACCTTGACAACTTCATACCCAGCGATACGGGAAAACGCCCGGAAGGACGAGCGAACCGCAGAGGCGCCACGACTCCCCCCTTGGGGGGACGAGCGATCCACTCCAGCGGCAAAACAGGCAAGGCAGCCTGTGCGCCACGACTCCAGACCGGGTGCATAATAAGACACGCATCGTTCGCCTGCACGTCAGACAGGCGGCGCTGTCCGAAGGTTGGAAGCAGTTGAGACTCTCGGATGGCCCGTGAATGGCCCCTCGCCGCGGCCTACCCGTACCGTTCCCCTCTGCCGAGGGTGCGAGCAGCAAATATCGGCAGCACCATTTCATACAAAGCGAAAAAACAAGGGGAAACGTATATGATCACGACAGAACAGAAAAACCGCGCCCATCAGGACGCAGACTATATCTTCAAGGAGTTGTTCCCGCAATGCGGGATGAAGGAACGCCAGGGGCAGACCAGCCTCTGTCATGAGATGCTGGACGCCATGTTCGGCGCAAAGATCATGTTGAGCGACGCCGGTACGGGCATCGGAAAGACCTACGCATACCTGACCGCCGCCGTCATTTTTCATAAATACCGCATGGAAGCCGGGGAATCCTGGCAGCCCATCGCCATCTCCACCGCCAGCGTTGCGCTACAGGAGGCCATCCACCGGGAGTACATCCCTTTCCTTTCAAAGCTGCTCATCCGGGCCGGGTATCTCACACGCCCCATGGAGTCGGTGATCCGTAAGGGTAAAAGCCGGTATGTGTGCGATGAGCGCCTCATCAAGCGGCTCAATGCAGTGAACCTTCAAAAGAAGAACAGGAAGAACGCGGAAGCCTTGCTGTCGCTGCGAAGCTGCCTGGACATGGACCAGGCCAAGCATCTGAGCGGATATGACCGCAGGCAGGTGGCCGTACCCCGCATCTGTGATTGCGACAGGTACTGCCGGTACAAGCGGTTTCTGGAGGACGCGGCGTCCGGGAAATACCTGTTCCAAATCTGCAACCACAACCTCCTGCTGGCGGACGCCATGAACACAAGCCTGCACCGGCATCCCATCCTCCGGCCATACTGCGCCTTGATCGTAGACGAGGCCCACAAGCTGCCCTCCGCAGCCCGTCAGATGTTCGGAAGGACGCTTGGACAGGAGGATGTCCTCACCCTCTGCCATGGGCTCAAGGCCGAGCATTACCAGCTGGCGGCACAGAACCTTTTATCCTCCATGCGCCCCATCCTGCAGGGGATCGATGCGGAAACCAACGAAGGGATGGCAGCTTTTGAGCGGGAACGGCCCCGGCTGTTAAAGGATGCGTGGAAAAAGCTGGACTCCATCCGGCGCATGATCGGGGATCGCATAAGCAAGCAGCTCAAGCGGGAGCTTGGAAGGATGATCTCCTCCATAGAACTGTTTCTGGATGAGGAAGCGGATATCATCCTGTATGTTGACCGGGACGAATACCAGCGGCCGATCCTTTGCGCCGCTGCCGGGGATATGGATACCCAGATGCATAATACGCTGTGGTCTATGCCCCAGCCCATCCTGCTGACTTCGGGAACGCTGGCGGTGGGAGATGATTTCTCCCGCTTCAAGGCCGAGGCATATATCCGCCCGTACCCCCGGCTCACCGAGTCTGTTTCTCTTTCTCCCTTCCGCTACGAAAAGAACTGCCTGCTGTATGTGCCGCACAGCACGCCTATCCATAACAAAACCGATCTCCAGCCATATTACCGGCTGTTGGCGGCGGATATCGCCAGCCTCATCCGGATCTGCCACGGCCACGCGCTGGTGCTGTTCAATTCCTACTCCGCCATGACAGCGGTGCATGGGCTTCTCAGGGAAGCGGAATTGCCGTACCCTATCTTCACCATGGCCCGGAACAACCCGCACATTGCAGAGGGATTCCGTCAGAGCGGGAACGGCGTTCTGCTGGCCACCGGCCCGGCCTGGGAGGGCATGGACTTCCCCGGTGATATGGTGTCTTTACTCATCATCCCAAGGCTGCCTTTCCCCATACCGGACGCATTTAGCGACCACCTGAAGGAGCAATATGAAAGCCTACATGAGTTCATCCAGAGCATTGCGCTGCCGGATATGCAGATCAAGCTCCGCCAGGGCTTTGGCAGGGCCATCCGCCTGGAAACGGACACCTGTATCGTGGCGGTACTGGACAACCGCTCCCTCCGGGGCAGGCGCTACCATGAAGCTATGCGGGAGGCGCTGCCGGATATGCCCATGACCGGGAGGCTGACCAGTCTGCGCAACTTCATACACGCCGTGAAGGATGACGGATATTTTGCGGAGGTGCGGCAATGAAAGAGCAATTCAGAAAAATGGCCGATATGTTTTTCCTCCTATACCATATCAAGCGCATGGAGCAACAGACCCTGCTCACCCCCGAACAGGGCCTGCTGCTCTCAGCGCGGGTGAGGGAGGAATATTCTTTATAGCTGTCTGCCGATTAAGATAGCTATTCCGTAAGGTTTGAGGTATTGTGTTGCTTGAAAAAAGAGAGGAAGGAGGCTGGCCCATGTCAGCAAAAAAGAATGTGCAGATCATCCACGCCACGGCGCCGCTGCCCGACATTGTGCGGGTTGCGCCATATGTCAGGGTGAGCAGCCTGTCGGACGACCAGCTCCATTCCTTCCACCTCCAGTACAGCCACTACCACAGCCTGGTCACCAACACAAAAGGCTGGGTGCTGGTGGACGTCTATGCTGATGAGGGACTCACCGGCACACGGGCGGACAAGCGCGAGGACTTCAAGCGCCTCATGCGGGACTGCCGGGCCGGAAAGATCGACAGGATCATAGTGAAGTCCGTGTCACGCTTCGCAAGGAATGTGGAGGATTGCCTCGACAACATCCGGCAGCTCAAGGCGCTGGGAGTATCGGTATACTTCGAGGAAGAAGATATCGACACCGCCCACATGACGGATGAGATGATCCTCTCCATACGGAGCGTACAGGCCCAGCAGGAGTCCATGGTCAACTCCCGCAACGCCAACTGGAGTTATCAGGAGCGGATGCGCCAAGGCAAGTTCATCACCTATCATGCACCCATAGGGTACATCCGCGTAGATGGCAAGCTGGTGGTGGACGAGAAAACAGCGCCGGTGGTACGGAGAATATTCGAAGAATACCTCTCCGGCAAGGGACAAACCGCCATAGCCAAAGAATTGGATGAAGATGGCATACAGGCGCCTGAAGGCGGAACATGGAATATGACCGTTATCGGTTATATCCTGAAAAACGAAAAGTATATCGGGGACGCCCTGCTGCAGAAAAAATATACGACAGATACCCTGCCGTTTACAAAAAAGATCAACCGCGGGGAGCGCCCTCAATACTATGTGGAAGAATCCCATGAACCCATTATCCAGAGAGAAAAATACTACCGGGTGCAGGAACTTCTCCAATGGCGGAACAGAAATATGCAGGTACAGAAAGAGTGTATCCGCCAGCCTCTGTCAGGGAAACTCAAATGCGCTGAATGCGGCACACCGTTCCTTCGCAAACCACTGAGGGCCCAAATCGCTTGGGTGTGTAAAAAGCATAATCTGGACGCCGGGGAATGCCCTGTTCCCAATGTGAAGGAAGATGAAGTATATGAAGCCTTTATCACCTTGTACAATCGTTTGAAAAAGCGGAAAGGTGAAATCCTGTACCCCATGCTCAAGTACATGGAGCAGGCATACACCATGGGCGAGGACAACCCGCAGGAAACAGCGTTGCTTAACAGCCGGATTGCTGAAGCGGCAAAAAAGCTGGCCCGCCTGAACGGGCTGGCAGAAAAAGGCGTACTAAGCGATGCGCTGCTGGCTAAGAACCGGGCTCCCCTGGAACGGGAACTGTATGAACTCCGACAGGAGAAAAAGCAGCTGCAGGTACGGGATGACCCGGAGGATGTCAAAGAACTCTGGGCATTGATTCGGATCATAGAGGCTGGGCCGGAAGTCATGGTGGAATTCAACCCCATCATCTTCAACAACATGGTGTGTACCATCTCCGTAGCAAAGGAGGATTTTCTCATCTTCCACCTCATGGGCGGCCTTGCCCTCAAAGAGAACATACAAAGGAGGACAGGCCGATGAAGAACAGGATCATCCCTTATGGATACAGGATTGAGGATGGCAAAGTAACCGTCTGCCAAAAAGAAGCTGCCATTGTAAAAGAGATTTATGATAAGCGGGCAGCAGGCGTCATACTCAGCGAGATCGCAGCCATCCTCAACGACAGAGGAATTCCGTTTTACGGAGAATTCGGCTGGGATAAGCACAAGGTGAAGCGGACGCTGGAAAACGACAGATACCTCGGGATAGATGGATATCCCGCTATATTGGATCGACAAACCATAGATAAGGCACGAAGCTTTCAATACTATGCAGAAGTCAATCGGAGCTGTCACCCATCTGTGCATCTGATCAAGAGTAAGATTATATGTGCAAAATGTGGAACCAAGATAAACCGAAAAGTTGAACGGAACCGTAGGCAGCCGGTGGTCTGGTTCTGTCAAGGATGCGGCGCAATGCTGCCGATAATAGATGAAGCACTGCTGCAAGCTATATTGGAAAGCCATAGAGAATTGAAGAACGGGCTGTTGGAAAATACCTCCGGCAGCCCGTTCCCTATACCAGCTCGACCAAGCATCAAGCTGCTGGAGGACAGGCTGCACAGGCAGCTCCACCAGCGGGATGCGGATGTGCAGGATATCCTGGCGCTGATACGGGAATGGGCGGCGGAAAAATACGAGGCTGCAAAGGATGAATCAGCCGACCACACGGAGCGACTGGCGGCCATCCTGGAAAACGTCAGCCTCACAGAATATGATGACGTCCTCGTGGAGAGGATCGTCAGGAACATCATTCTGTCAGAAACCGGCGCTATTACGGTGCGCTACATAAATGGCATGGAGATTACAACAGGAAAGGAGAGCGAAAATGAGCCAACTGGCAAAGAATGTGACCCTGATCCCGGCAAAAAAGGGACAGACCACAAAGGGGCTTAACCGTAAATACAGGGTAGCCGCTTACTGCCGGGTCAGCACAGACTCAGACGAACAACTCAACAGCTACAAGAACCAATTGGAGTATTACACTAACAAGATCAGCAGCAACCCCGATTGGGAGCCTGTTGAAGTGTTTGCGGATGAGGGTATTACCGGCACCAGCACAAAAAAACGGGATGAATTTAACCGCATGATCGAGATGTGTAAGGCCGGGAAGATCGACATCATCCTCACAAAATCCGTCCACAGGTTTGCGAGAAACACCCTGGATTCCATCAAGTATGTACGAATGCTCCGGGCCCTCAATGTAAATGTGATATTCGAGATGGAGGGCGTCCAGGGCATCGACCCCAAGGATGAGCAATTCCTGGTGATCCACGCAAGCATGGCCCAAAGCTATAGCCAGAAGCTCAGCGAGGACGTCAAGTGGGGCTTTAGAAAGAGCTTCGCCCAAGGGAAAGCCTACTTCGGGGGCCGCTTCTACGGCTACCGAATGGCAGGCGAAGGCAAGGTTGAGATCATCCCCGAACAGGCGGAGATCGTAAAGCAGATATTCCAGATGTATCTGGACGGCAGCACATCAAGGAAAATCGCACAGACGCTGACTCGCAGGGGTGTCCTCAATGCCAGCGGGAACATACGGTGGGACTCTACCGCCATAGACCGGATGCTGGCCAATGAAAAGTATATGGGCGACGCCTTATCCCAGAAAACCTTCATCGCCGACGTGCTGGAAAAGAAGCCGCAGAAGAACACGGGGCAGCTTCCTCAATACTATGTGACTGACAACCATGAGGCCATCATCCCAAGGGAGATGTTCAAACGGGTACAGTTCGAGAGGGCAAGACGCAGCAGTCTGGAACCCAAGGGAACAAAGACAAAAACCAACGCAGGGCGCTTCCGGCCTCAATATGTACTGACCGAAATCCTCCTCTGCGGGGAATGCGGGGAGCACTACCGACGCTGCACCTGGGCTCGGAACGGCAAAAAAAAGGTGGTGTGGCGGTGCATTAACCGGCTGGAGAACGGTAAGCGCAACTGCCGGGAGTCTCCCACGCTGGACGAGGGAGTGTTGCACGACGCCATCCTCGGATTTTTGCGGAACCTCCAAAGCCCAAGGGATGAGCTGGTACAGAACCTGCTGGAATATACCGAGGAAGCGCTGGAACAAAAGACCGGCGACAGCAAAAAGCAAAAGCTCCTTGATATGTTGGAGCAGAAGAACAGGCTGCTGCAGGAGATGCTGAGCCTGGACATCGTACCGGATGAGAAGATCGAGCAGCTGAGCCGAGAATACGATGAAATACAGGAGCAGATCGACAGTCTTGGCGATGTGCAAAACGGTATGGAGCAGGAGAACGCCTATATCCGGGGAATCAAAGAATATATGGAAACAGCGGACTTCAACAGATATGAGTTTGACGATAAGCTCATCCGCCAGGTGATCGAGCAGGTCATAGTGAAAAACGCGGATACTCTCTACATACGGATGAAGGGCGGATACGAAGCGGAAATCAAACTACCCAATGTGTAGCGGGCAAAGGGGCCAGGGATGGATACAAACGGCAGTATCCATCCCTGGCCTCTTTGTTTATGCTCTTTGGAAAAACTGCAATAGAGTAATCAAATCATTCCTGTTTCACTTTTTCATCGTCAATTATTTGCACAAAAGGGAAGTAATCCGAGATCAAGCAGAGTATTATCTGAATAGTCAATGCAGAAACTATGAATTCTTCGGTGAATACCGTGCGCAGTGGGAACTCATATTTGACGATGTAGATATTGACCTTCATCCTGATGTGGATAGCGATGACATTGCGCTGACTATGGCTTGGGAGAAAATGGATTGCTTTGTTGATGCTCTTGCACTTGAACTGGCAATTAGTGACCGCGCAGAATCCAATATCTATTTACTGTATGATGATAAAGAAGTATTTGAAAAAGTGCTGGAGATGCTAAATGAAATCATGCAGCAAGAAAATCTTAATAGATATGATAAAACCTAAGAAAAATACCATGCATCTATTATGCCGATTAACCCCAAACAAGAACCGTGATTTTGATACAATGGGTATCAAGGTCACGGTTCTTAATTTTTGCCTGTGTTACGGGCTTTTTCAGCTCTTATAAATATTTGGCTAAAGAGAAATCCCTGTCAGGATAGTTTCTGAGGCAGGGATTTTTGATTTTAGGTAACGAATGGTAATAAAGTAATCGTTAAATGATAAATAATCGTTATTTTTGTGGGGGTAATCGTTACTTTATTGATTTGTATAGTTGAGTCTCAGTTTCGATGAATATTGATTTCAAAAAAGTATCAGGAAATTTACAAATTGATGACATAAATCCTTGAAAAAAGATAATTTTGGGTTTGCTATTTATAGTTAGTATTATAATTAAGCATGGGAAAGAGTTGGAAACATAACTTTGTTTTCTTTAAAGATATTATCTTTTTCTGCCAAAACAAAAAGAGTATCTTCGCTCTCCATTTCTTCACAAGTACAACTTTCCAAATCCTTTGGGGTAAAGCCTAAAAGTACAGTAGTTGTATCAGTATCAGCAACAGATGAAACAATTTCTTTTAGAGTGCAATTCGGCAATCCGAAAATATCAAAACAAAACAGAGTATTTTCATTTTGCATAGCCACACATACCGTATCCAAATTTTGAGAGTAATACACGCAATTTTTCAGAAATGCTCCGCAATAAAACATTAAAAGTCCATAATTATCATTCATGGGCAGAGCTGAAAATGGGTTTGATTTTTGATAACAGCGTTTCAATATATTCCTGTTTTCTTCTTTGTCCATATCCAGTTTTACAAAGTCACTTTCCGTTGCCGAAATAGACATATTGCATTGGTATTCCTTTTGTTTAGCAAATGCAAATTTAGGATAAAAGTCTAATGTAGTTCTATTGGCAAAAAGATAAATGCTATCACACCTATCTTTCCAGTCGGAAATGATTTCTCTTATCAATCTGGAAGAAAGACCGTTGTTTCGGTATTCTGGCTTTGTCATAACTGTTCCAATTTGAATATAGCGTTTTGGAGTTCCGTTCCAAACGGTGTCTATGATATTAACTGAAGCATTTGCAACAACTACGCCATCATTCACCAAAACATAAGGAATGTATTTATCTGTCCAAAACCCATTTTGATACCAATTTTCAAAAGATAAGTCGAATACTTCAACAGATAAATCATTAAAACTTTTGCGTAATTTTTCGTTATCTCTAATCTGTTTAACTAACTGATAGTCCATAGAAGCATTTCCTTTCTTATTTATTTCTTCATGCGGAGAAATTTCCATAATTTCATCAAAAGTAACATTTAAAACCATGCAGATACGAATTAAAACTTCCATGCTCAACAATTCATTTTTAGAAAGTTTTGCTAATGTTGTTGGGCTTAGTGAAGCTAATTTCCTTAAATCTGTTTTATTCATATCTCTGTCAATCAACAACTTGAATAGTTTTTTGTAACTTACTTGCATGGCTACTTCACCTCCTTATATCCTATTATACACGAAAAAGTCCAATTATCAAGATAAAAAATACATATATGTGGATATTATATTCAGTAAACCAATAATCAATAATTATTTACTACGAAGTAGTGGGCTGCTGTCTGTAAAATTCTTGTGTGTTACTTTATGAGACACATGAGCATTCATTCAAGGAAACTTCCTGAAAGTTCAGGTAGACGGCAAAGACCTTGACGCTTCCAACTATGATGTCACAGAGGGCAACACGATTTTGTTATCTTAAAGGGTTCTTATCTGGAAACGCTGTCTGTGGACACACATACGCTGGCTATCGTTTCCGAAACGGGAACGGCAAGCACAGAGTTCACAATCAAGACGGCAGCGGTTGTTGATGGAGACACCGAATCTCCCCAGACCGGTGATAACAGCAATCTGATGTTGTGGATTGCGCTGATGCTTGTCCCCGGAGGTGCTCTCTTTACAATGTTGTTTATTAACAAGAAAAAGTCTGTAGATAATAGGTAGTTTTGGCCTACTAATCAGCATTTTGTTAAAAAGTCCGTAGCTTCTTTGCTACGGACTTTTTGCACAATCATAATAATATCGACATTATGCTTTTTTGCGTATCCGATTGTGTTGCGGGTACCGCCCGTGTCACCGCTGTATACATCGATGACACCAGCACTATCTACCACCCACTCGTTTCGTATTTGAAAACAGGCATGTTATATGTTGGACAGATAAAGCGAACCAAATCAGCCGCCTTTGAGCCCTAAAGCCAAGGTACATTGTATCAAAATAAGGGTTATTAGACATAATGAACGAAGTCCGTTTTTCGTACATTTTATCGAAAAACGGACTTCTCATTTTTGGAAAGCCTTGTCGTATCAAGGCTTTCCCTTTTTATATTTTGGGCTGTCCACTTCAAAAATTCCCAAATAGATAAGCATTATTTTCACTCCACAACGCTGCCTGAACACCTGTTTTCGATAAAACCGGCATAATACTTTTCTTCAAAAGCCTGAGGCGTCTGGTATTTGAGTGTTTGATGCGGATGGACTTCATTATAGAATAAATTTAGATGGTGTGATATACTTATGAGGTATCAACCAATTCTGGCAAGGAGAACCGCAGTTGAAAGTCAAAGAATATACAGAACGTATGCGTGAAATTTTATTTCGGAGCGGCCTTCCATCGAGTGAAATAGATTTCCGCATAGGAAGATTAAAAGATGCTGAGCGTCTGCCCGGATCTCAAATTAGTAGGATTAGTGACGCATATTATTCGCTGGCGCATGAGATCAAAGCCCTGCAATTTTTGTCTCCTTTGGGGAATGTTCGTGTTGCGGATGATAGCCATAGTCGGGCCGGATGTGACTATGTTTTGAATGAGTGATATCAAATTGAATGCGTTTGTAGTACTGCTGGGAATGCTGAAGAAAATGGATTAGCAAATCTTTGCCGTTGTAAAGAACCAGGTCCACTTATAGATTTGGAAAAGAAGACAACCATTATTTTTAGCAGGTTAACAAGCTCACTGAAAGATAAAAACGAGTTTTATCAAAACCATATTGCCAAAGGAACAATGTCTGCTGACCTACCCTTTATCATTTTTTTGAGCCTTGGTGCATTATCTGATGAGATGAACCTATATCCGGACGGGAACGGAATTGAACTTACCGGGATACTATTTGGGAAAGGTATGCCGACCATTACCATGAATCCTGAAACACGAGAAGTAGTTTGCCAGGGATATACTTTTCGACAATACATCGAAAAATGGAACAAACAGCGGATTGATAGCGCAATTTTTTGCAATAAAGAATACACGGGAATGGGGCGGTGAATTAAGAAAACATTGAAGCAAGGGACGGTATAGCCAAACGGCTATGCCGTTCTTTGCTGTTTTTGAGTTGTATTTTGGGCTTTTTCTTTTGCCCGTTCAAAATCAAATGCGCCGATGAAGTTGTAGACAATCGTGATTTCCCTTGTCTTGGATTTCTTGTCGGTGTGGGAAACCTCTATACGGTCTATAAACTCCCGCAAAATGGAAGCGTCAAGTTCCTGCATATCGGTGTACTTCTTTACGACGCTGATAAACGCCTTAACGTTGGTTTTTTGCTTTTCCTGCTGCTTGATTTCTTCCCGCAACACTTTTGCCATTGATTTTAAGTTTTCCTGCTCCAACTCATAATCACGGGACATTTTGATAAACCGTTCATCTGATAATTTCCCGGTTACATTGTCCTCGTATAAATGCTTGAACAGGTTATCCAATTCAGCAATCCGGCTTTCGGCTCTGGAAAGTGTTTCGCGCTTGCGGGAAAGCTCCGCGTCGCGCTCCCGTAAACGGCTATCCGCTGCTTCTTGGATAAACTCGGCTTCGTACTGCGTTACATACTCGATCGCTTCCCGCAAGTTCCGCAAAATAATTTCGTGTAGGACAACATTTTTAATGGAATGGGTCGTACACAAATCTTTGCCTTTCCGATAGGTTGAACAGATAAAATACTTCTGTTCTTCGGTAAAGTTCGTTGCGCGGCATTGATACATCTTGCCGCC
>OLXK01001298.1_pt1 | contig 18133 bp, 15 predicted proteins | sample 1674321 | NCBI WGS metagenome assembly OLXK01 (sample SAMEA103958162, study PRJEB25191) | human gut metagenome | reverse complement strand
AACATTCACAACCGGGCAGAAGAAATTGTTTTGCATGAGATGATTTATTCGTAATGATATGTTAAGAGTTAAGCAAATATGAAGTTGTCAAGTTTTTTCAAACAGCCTCATTGCATAGAAATGACAAACAGATTATTCTTAAAGCAGGAGGTGGCAGAAATGGCAAACGAAGATAAGAAAGATTTTAATGCTATGTTGCACGACAATAAGGATATGCCAAAATTTCAAATCATTACAGACCAGAAAAGTATTGAAAAATATGGTGGCAGTAAAATGTATTTTGCACCGCCAATCGACTATGACAAAGTAATGAAAAAAATTCCGTATGGTAAAGTGATTACCGTCGGGAAAATACGAGAATACTTTGCGGAGTTAAGCGGTGCAGATTTTACAGAACCGATTACAGCAGGAATTTTTGTTTCTATTGTGGCATGGGCGAGTTATCAGCGTTCAGAAGATGAAACGCCTTATTGGAGAACATTGAAAGCAAACGGAGAACTAAATGCTAAATACCCAAATGGTATTGAAGCACAAAAAGAAAAATTAGAAGCAGAAGGACACACCATCATTCAAAAAGGGCGTAAAAATGTACGATACTATGTAAAGGACTATGAAAACTCCCTCTTTGATTTGAAATAGGTAAATTTGAATTTGGCAGATGTAAAAGGATTTTGACACTCATAATAAGTGATGTCAAAGCTATTTTGTAGACAATAGTGGGTGTTTTTCCTACAATAAAAGTGCAAGGAGGTATAGTGGCATGGAGCATGATATTGGATGCAAAATCAAGGCAGCCCGAATTGAAAAAAAGCTGACGCAAGAACAGGTTGCCGAATTGTTGGGTGTGAGTCGTCAGACCATCTCAAATTGGGAAAATGAAAAATCCTATCCAGATATTATCAGCGTCATTAAAATGAGCGAATGTTACGATGTCTCTCTTGACTATCTATTGAAAGGAGAACAAAAAATGAAAAGCTATTATGATTATCTTGAAGAAAGTACGAATGTTGTGAAAAGCAATGCCAACAGAAACAAGATTATTACGATTCTCTCCTATCTCTTGATTTGGGCGTTTGCAATGATAGTGTTCTGGTTTTTTACAAGTGGAAGTGACGCTATGGGTTACAGCTTGATGTTTCTTTGGCTTATTCTTCCTATATCCACATTTATTGTATCTATTGTTATTGGTAAAAATAACTTTTGGGGAAAAGGAAAATGGGCATTCACTCTTTTCTTTGGCGTAATGTATATGCTTGCTGAATATGGCACATTCAAAATGGCAAACAACATTGCTTTTAACAAACTGAATGCCCCTGACTTGGGAATGATTGTAGCCGGAGCAATAATCTCTGCAATCGGTATGTTGGTAGGTTCACTGTGGAATATGAAACGCCACAATCAAAAAAATAAGTAACAAGAAAAATTCCGGTTTATCTAAGAGGTGCGATGCAGAATGCGTATGAACAATAGGTACGACGAGATTATCAATCTTCCTCACCATGTCTCCAAGACGCGACCGCAGATGCCAATGTCGGATCGTGCAGCGCAGTTCGCTCCCTTCGCCGCCCTCACGGGCTACGACTCCGCTATCAAGGAAACCGGGCGTCTGACCGACGAAAGGATTGAGCTTGACGAGGAAGCTCTGACTGCATTGGACATGAAGTATCAGCTTCTCATGGATACCTTTGATGAAGCACCGGAGGTCACCATCACCTACTTCCAGCCCGATGAGCGGAAGGCTGGCGGCAAATATGTATCAGCAACCGGCGCGGTCAAAAAGGTCGATGATTTTGAGCGCCGGATTACCATGCAGGATGGCACGAAGATTCCAATGGATGACATTCTAAGCATTGACGGGGAGCTGTTCTCATCGCTGGAATAATGTCGCTTGCCATGCGACCGAACGAATTGAATACAGAGATAAATAGACTGCAAGGCGCAATGCCAAGCAGTCTTTTTTATGTGAAAACGATAGTTGCAAACGTATCAAATCAAAACGAGAACAAGAAAAATCCTGTTTAATCCCGGACAAATCCCAATAAACTGTCCGTTGTTATATGAAGGGGTATTTTACGAGGAATCTCTGCGAGGGAATACGATTTAAGAGAATAGCAAGCACAGCCGGTGTATATACACACGGCGATTTCCAATTAAGGAAACCCTCTCCTTAATCGGAAGAATGCTTGTTGGGAATGCCTCCAGCACAAACAAAGTTGGTGCCACCTCTTCCTTTACGAAAAGACAGAACGCCTATGGCTAATAGAACAAGACCGATTATCATGCGGCAGAGCTTGTGATTTTTGAGGCGGCGCGGAGTACATTGCTTGCCATGCAGGGAGATGAAAAACTGCCGAGCTTGAAGACACTGCAAGCGGAGCAACAACAGCTTTTGGAAGAACAGCAGCGGCTCTACGATGAACGCGCAAGGCTCAAAAAGGAGGTGCGGATGATCGACACCATGAAGGCAAACGTGGACGATTTCCTCAAGCCGAGTGCAGAGCATGACCGCGACCAGCAGCACAGTTCACAGCGGGAATAAGGGAATAAAGCAAGGCGGTTATCATTGATAGCCGCCTTGCTTTTTGAGAAACAAAAACATCAAGAACTTGCAGTATTTCTTCTGATTTGCAAATGGGCTGATTGCAAACAAAAAGGATTTCGTGTATAATATGTTGGAGGTCGTAATTAGCGAATGAGTAAAGGGGCATAGACTATGGGAATAAGCTATAAAAAACTTTGGGTATTACTAATTGACCGCGACATCAAGAAGTCCTCGTTTCGGAAAGAGCTAAACCTTTCATCCGGAACATGGACAAAACTGAATAAGGGGGAAGAAGTGTCCCTCTCTATTTTGCTGCGCATTTGTGGCTACTTAAATTGCGACATCGGAGATGTTTGTGAGGCTGTGCGAACGGGCAAGGACTGAGTCTGGTTTTTCGTACAGCCTTTATGCTATTATATAAAAATAAGAGACCGCTGTGTGTCTCAATGAGGTGATGTAATGCAGATTATAGACAACATTAACAAGACCGTCAAGGACGATCTGCAAGCGGGTATTCACAAAGGCAGTAGGATGTCCGTTGCCGCCGCTTGCTTCTCAATCTATGCGTATCAGGAACTCAAAAAACAACTTGAGGGCATTGACGAAATGCGTTTTATCTTCACATCCCCCACCTTCGTGACTGAGAAGGCCTCAAAGGCGCAGCGAGAGTTTTACATCCCACGAATCTCAAGAGAGAGCAGTCTATATGGCACCGAGTTTGAAGTAAAGCTCCGCAATGAGCTGACGCAAAAAGCGATTGCGAAAGAGTGCGCAGACTGGATCCGGCGCAAAGCAGTTTTCAAGTCAAACGTCACACAGGAGCAGATGATGGGCTTTATGACGGTCGATGAGAGTACTTATGCGCCCATCAGTGGTTTTACTACCGTCGATCTTGGCTGTGAGCGCGGCAACAACGCTTATTATACAGTGATGAAGACAGAGAGCTTTGAGAACGCAAACCACTATATCAAGCTCTTTGAACAGCTATGGAACGACAAGAAAATGCTGCAAGAGGTCACGGATATTGTGATCGAAAATATCTCTGCGGCGTATCGTGAGAACTCGCCGGAGTATATTTATTTTGTTGCGCTCTATAACATTTTCAAAGAGTTCCTTGATGACGTTTCGGAGGACGAGCTGCCTAACGAAGCGACAGGCTTTAAGGAAAGCAAAATCTGGGGAATGCTTTATAACTTCCAGCGTGACGCGGTTCTTGCCATCATCAGCAAACTCGAAAAATTCAACGGCTGTATTCTGGCAGACAGCGTTGGTCTCGGCAAGACGTTTACTGCGCTTGCGGTGATTAAGTATTATGAGAACCGCAACAAATCCGTGCTTGTTCTCTGTCCGAAAAAGCTCTCTGAGAACTGGAATACGTACAAGGGCAACTATATCAACAATCCCATTGCAGCGGATCGGTTGAGATACGATGTTCTCTATCATACGGACCTTTCACGCGAACACGGACAGTCGAACGGAATTGATCTTGACCGCCTGAATTGGGGCAACTATGACCTTGTTGTCATTGATGAGAGCCACAACTTCCGCAACGGCGGTGAGGTGTCCGGCGAGGATGCAAAGGAAAACCGTTATCTGAAACTGCTCAATCGGGTTATTCGTGCCGGTGTGAAAACGAAGGTGCTTATGCTTTCGGCAACACCTGTAAACAACAGATTTATTGACCTTAAAAATCAGCTTGCACTCGCTTATGAGGGCGATGTTGCGCAAATAAACAAAAAACTTGACACAACAAAGAAAATTGACGAAATCTTCCGTCAGGCTCAGACTGCTTTCAACGCATGGAGTAATCTTCCCGCTGCGGAACGCACAACGGACGAGCTTCTTCGGACGCTGGATTTCGATTTCTTTGAACTGTTGGACAGCGTGACGATTGCGCGTTCAAGAAAACACATTGAAAAATATTATAATACTTCCGATATCGGCAAATTCCCCGAACGTCTGCCGCCGATTTCGCTGCGTCCGTGTTTGACCGACTTGAGCGATGCAATCAACTACAATGAGATATACGAACTTTTGAATGCGCTGAATCTGTCGATTTACACGCCGACAAAGTACATCATGCTTTCAAAACTGTATAAATATGTTGACTCTGAAAAACGCAACATAACTCAGGAAGGGCGCGAAGAAGGCGTTCGCCGCCTGATGAGCATTAACCTGCTGAAGCGGCTTGAAAGCTCGGTTCATTCGTTCCGCCTGACGGTTGACAGAATGCGGAAAAAGATTGACGAAACCATTAAGAAGATCAACAATTACGAACTCGGCTCGGAAGAAATTGAGTTGACAGATATCGCTGCGGGAGAAGATTTTGATTACGATGATCAGAACACCGATTTCTTCTCAGTCGGCAAGAAGGTCAAAATCGATCTTGCTGATATGGACTATGTTTCATGGCGGCGTGAGCTTGAACGTGATGCGGAAAATCTGGAACTGCTGTCCCTCATGATTGCAGACATCACGCCGAAGCATGACACAAAACTGCAAACATTGTTCGATTTGATCCGGAAAAAAATCAAGCATCCGATCAATCCCGGTAATAAGAAGATCATAATTTTCACGGCGTTTTCCGATACCGCAGACTATCTTTTTGCGAACGTCAGCAAATTTGCAAAAGAGAATTTCGGGCTGGAAACGGCAGAGATCACCGGCACGGTTGACGGTAAGACCACCATACCAAAGCTCCGTGCGGACCTCAACACGGTTCTGACTTGTTTCTCTCCCGTTTCAAAAGGAAAATCTGTACTCCTGCCCGGCAGCGCCGATGAGCTCAGTATTCTGATTGCAACCGATTGTATTTCCGAAGGTCAGAACTTGCAGGATTGCGACTATCTCATCAACTACGACATTCATTGGAACCCCGTTCGCATTATCCAGCGGTTCGGGCGAATTGACCGTATCGGCAGCAGAAACGACCGTATTCAGCTTGTAAACTTCTGGCCGGATATGGATCTCGACGAGTATATCAACCTGAAAAGCCGCGTGGAAACCCGCATGAAGATTTCCGTAATGACCTCCACCGGTGATGATGATCTTCTCAATGCCGAAGAAAAGGGAGACCTTGAATACCGCCGCGCACAGCTCAAGCGGCTGCAAGAGGAAGTTGTGGACATTGAGGACATGACCAGCGGCATTTCCATCATGGATTTGGGACTCAACGAGTTCCGACTCGATCTGCTTGAATACATAAAGCAGCATGAGGACATCGAAACCGCGCCTAAGGGGCTGCACGCCGTTGTCGGGAGGGCGGGGGAGTCACCTGCCGGTGTGATTTTCGTTCTCAAAAATATCAATGACAGCGTGAATATTGACAATCGGAATCGGATTCATCCCTTCTACATGGTCTATATCAGCGAAGAAGGTGAAATTGTCTGCGATTATCTCAACCCGAAGAAATTGCTCGACACGATGCGTCTGCTCTGCCGCGGAAAGGACAAGCCTTGTGCGGAGCTTTGCAGGCAGTTTAATGAGGAGACAGATGACGGGCGTAAAATGGGCGAAGTCTCCGAGCTGCTGAGCGAGGCAATAAATTCCATCATTGACGCGAAAGAGGAAAACGATATTGACAGTCTGTTCAAAAGCGGCGGCACATCTGCGCTGCTCAGCGCGGTTTCGGGACTGGATGATTTTGAGCTGATTTGCTTTCTGATAATTAGGAATGAGAAATTAGGAATGAGGAATTAGGAGTGAGAAATTTAACGGAAAATGCTGTTGCTGACAAGAGCCTTGCTTTTGCACTGCGCGTGATCGCACTGTACAAATACCTCTGCGCTGAAAAGAATGAATTTGTTTTATCAAAACAGGTTTTACGGAGCGGAACAAGCATTGGTGCAAACATTGCCGAAGCACAGTGTGCTGTCAGCCGAAAAGATTTTTTATCCAAACTGTATATCGCCTTCAAGGAATGTTCGGAAACGAAGTATTGGTTGGAGCTGCTATTCAGGTCGGACTATATTGATGCTCCGCAATATAACTCTATTCAGTCCGATTGCACGGAGCTTCTGAAAATGCTGTCCGCAATCACAAAGACAATTAGGAATGAGGGATGAAAAATTAGGAATGAGGAGTGAGGAATGAGGAATGAGGAATGAGGAGTGAGGAATTAGGAGTGAGGAATGAGGAGTGAGGAATGAGGAGTGAGGAATGAGGAATGAGGAGTGAGGAATTAGGAATGAGAAATTGAGCGGAGAATACGGTAATTGAAAAATGTGGAAGGGGAAAAGAATCGGGAGTAAGAAATTTCTAATTGCTCACTCCTAATTCCTAATTTCTAAGTGGCCACGGTAATTGCAAAAAAGCGAAAGGGGGAAAGAAATCGGTAATTGGCAGTCGGGAGCGAAAAATTCCTAATTGCTAATTCCTAATTTCTAATTAAATCAGTGTTTCCTGCAACCACGGAATTCGGCAAAAGAATACCGAAGCAAAAATTTTACGAGAAGCTGGACGTTTCTCCGGCGCTGCGCCGTGCGTTTATCGATCAAATTCGGCTGGTGTACTGGCGGAACAAGCTGGCGGCGTCCACGCTGAATATTGCGGCGGGCGAAGCAGTGACCGAGATCGAAGTGCTTGAGATTCGCCTGAACGGACCGCAGCTTGACGAAGCGGTGCTGAAACAAATCGATAAGGAAATTCCGTATCACATTCTCTTTATCCTGACCTTTGACGGCAAGGCTCAGGCGTGGATCGGCCACAAGTCGGCCGCCGCCTCCGGCAGCAGCGCTTTCAAAGTCAATAGATATTATCACACCGACTGGATACCGGAAAATGAGATTGATCTCCGCATTGACGGCTTGACTTTGGACGCCGTTTATGATAACTTTGTTAAACAGGTTGCCGAGCTGCAAGGGGAGGAGTGGAACGCAAATTGCGGTGCCGCCGAAAACGTTGCGCAAAGCTTGGCGCGCGAAAAGCTCAAAAAGCAGATCGCCGCGCTGGAAAACAAGATGAAGAAAGAGAAACAGCTTAACCGGCGCATGGAAATAAATGCGGAGCTGAAAAGATTGAGAATAGAATGGGAGGAACTTCATTGAACGATGTTCACGATGAATTAATGAATAATGAGCCTCGGGGAAAGATTGAGGGCAAGGAAGAAACAATATCGATATTTAAGAACATTGAAATGAGCAACGAACTGTGTTCTGCGTCCCAGCCTTTATTTCAACTATCGGAAGATATACATAGAATGTGGGAAACAATTTGCTCTACGGTGAAGACAACGGAACAAATATTTGCTGCACAACAGAATTTATGTGATGAAGTATATAGCCCTGCGATGCAACAAATGATACAGGAACTTACATCTATACCCTTGTTCTTTATTAATACTGACCGTAGTTCAATGCTTATGGAACTGCAATCTTTGATTAAAAGTGATGCGTTGCGAACAAGCATGATGTCTGTGCAGAGAATGTGCGATTCTATAACTGCCAAACATGATTCTCTGGCGAATAAATGGTTTCAATCTTTCGATTATTCGCCATTTTTTGAAAGTCTGCGAGAGCTCTCGATTCCAGGGATCAACCCAGAAAAAATCAAAAAAATATATTTCCGTGAGATGTATGATGCACACTGGTTTCCGGAGGCAATTTTGTATGCTGATATGAGGTTAACCATTGATATAATTAAGATTATCGGAGGTACACGTAAAAGCAAAAATCGTGTAAAAAAGATTGATGGTGCAATCTATGAATACTATAAAAAACATGAACTCGAAAACATAAAAAAAGAATGGAGTAAGCTTGGTTTGTCTGAATGTTTGATGAGAATTTTACGACAAACAGTTAATGCATATTATAGAAAAGAATACGCTGTTACCGTTATCGTCCTGAGCACTCAGTGGGAAGATATCATATGTAAAAAAGCTCATGATAATGGGAGAAAGACAACAAAGACAACAAAGAAGTATTTTTCTAAGCTTCTTGCACGAAATGGTTACACGATGATATTCAAATCGTACTATGATGATTACATCATGTATAATTGCAATTCTTCGAAGGATACGATTGTAGATGTACCGGGGAGACATAGTGCAGCGCACGGTTTTTATGCATCATATCCTACAAGAAAAGCAGCGTTAAACGCAATTCTGTTTACGCATTTTTTACTGAAATTAGAGCCATTAGAGGAGGATAAAACCAATGGATAAACTACGCATGGAATCGCCGGACTTGACGGCGCAGAACATAGACCGCATTGCCGCCCTATTTCCGAACTGCATCACGGAGATGCTGGACGAGGAACGCAGCACGCCGGAGAAGAAGGTGTACAAGCGGGCAGTCAATTTTGAGCTGCTGAAACAGATGCTTTCGCCGGACGTGGTGGACGGGGACGAGGCATACGAGTTCACATGGGTCGGCAAGAAGGCTGCAATCGTGGAAGCCAACAAGCCGATCCGGAAGACGCTGCGCCCCTGCGTGGCGGAGAGCAAGGACTGGGACACCACCGAAAACCTCTATATCGAGGGCGATAATCTGGAAGTCCTCAAGCTCTTGCAGGAAAGCTATCTCGGCAAGGTCAAGATGATCTATATCGATCCGCCGTACAACACCGGCAACGACTTTATCTATGCCGATGATTTTAAGATGGAGAGCGAAGAGTGGAAGGTTGAGAGCGGAGAGTGGAGTGAGGAAGGCGACCGCCTGTTCAAAAATACCGACACCAACGGACGTTTTCATTCCGATTGGTGCAGCATGATTTACTCACGGCTGATGTTGGCGAGAAATTTGTTAGCTGATAACGGCGCGATTTATATAAGCATAGATGATAAGGAGTTTTCCAACTTAAAAAAAATATGTGATGAGGTATTTGGATATTCGAACTTCGTTGCGAATCTTGTCTGGCAATCAACGGCAGGGTCTAACACCGGAACAGATATTGTAACTGTGACAGAGAATATTCTTGTTTACACGAAAAACAGATCAATGTTTACTTTTGACGGAATGATTGCAAGCGATCAAAGTTATGCTCTTTCAGATGAGTATGAGGGCATACGAGGCAAGTACGCTCTTGACAAATTAGATAGACGACGTGTTGCAGGGCATTACTCTGAGGCATTGAATTATGGCATTACAATGCCGGACGGAACCGTTCGTTATCCGGGTGGTGGTGCGCAAAAGTCAACCGAAGGTTGGAACTACCTATGGAGCAAAACTAAGGTCGAATGGGGAATCGCAAACGGATTTATCGAATTCAAGAAAACTAATGGCGAATGGAGTGTATATAATAAGCGATATGCAAAGATGGATAATGAGGGAAATCTTGTTGAAAGGACAATCCCTTTTAGAAATCTGATAACATCTGATCAGTGCAATACAGCGCAAGGCACATCAGAACTTCGGTCTTTGTTTGAATTTAGACCTTTTGACTTTCCAAAGCCGTCGGGGCTAATCAGGCAACTCCTTTTAACTGCGGTTCGTACAGACAAGAATGCTCTTGTTATGGATTTCTTTTCAGGCTCTGCAACTACCGCTCATGCAGTAATGCGTCTAAATGCAGAAGATGGTGGATGCAGAAGATTTGTTCTGGTTCAGGTTCCAGAAAAGTGTGAAGCCGATAGCGAACCACACAGTGCTGGCTACAAAAACATCTGCGAAATCGGAAAAGAGAGAATCAGAAGAGCAGGAGAAAAAATTCTGAAAGAGCAGTTGGCAAATAACAACTCCACTCTTAACTCTCCAAACTCCAAACTCGACATCGGCTTCCGCGTCCTCAAGCTGGACGATACCAACATGAAGGACGTTTATTACGCGCCCGGTGACTACGATCAGGACTTTCTCCATCAGCTGGAATCCAACATCAAGGATGACCGCACCGACCTCGATCTGCTGTTCGGCTGCCTGATCGACTGGGGGCTGCCGCTGTCCCTGCCGTACAAGTCCGAGCAGATCGACGGCTGCACCGTCCATACCTACAATGACGGCGACCTGATCGCCTGTTTTGACGCTAATGTCCCCGAAAGCGTGGTCAAGGAGATCGCCAAGCGTAAACCGCTCCGTGCTGTCTTCCGCGATTCCGGCTTTGCATCCAGCCCGGAGAAGATCAACATGTTCGAAATTTTCAAGCTCTATATGCCGGAAGATGCGGGCGACATCACCAAGTGCGTGAGGGTGATATAAGAGTGAAGTTTTGAGAGTGGAGAGTGTAGTTATGAGAGTTGAGAGTGAAGTTATGAGAGTGGAGAGTGTAGTTATGAGAGTTGAGAGTGAAGTTATGAGAGTTGAGAGTGGAGTTATGAGAGTTGAGAGTGGAGAGTGGAGTTATGGAAGCAGAAAACACTGCGAGGTATAAGAGCAAGAGATTTGCCGTTCGGATCGTTCGGCTATATCAATACTTATGCGAAGAAAAAAGAGAGTTCGTGCTTTCAAAACAGATTTTACGAAGCGGTACAAGCATTGGAGCAAATCTTGCGGAAGCGGAGTGCGCAATTAGTAAAAAGGACTTCCTTTCGAAGATTTATATCGCATTGAAGGAATGCTCAGAGACATTGTATTGGTTGGAATTACTGACTGAAACGGATTATTTGTCCGAACAGGAGTTTAAGTCGCTCAACGCCGATTGTGACGAGTTGAGAAGAATGCTGTCTGCTACAACGAAAACAATTTCTTCCGCACAGCAAAAGTAACTTAACTCACAACTCTTCACACTCCACACTTCACCAACACCACACGGAGGAAATAACGAAATTATGAAGTTACAATTCAAACATCAAAAATTTCAAGCGGATGCGGCAAAAGCGGTCGTTGACGTCTTTGCCGGACAGCCGTACCTCACGCCTGCCTATATGATAGACAGAGGCTACGAGAAAATAGAGGCGGACGGTGTGAAATCTTCGCAGATAGCCATAAAAGAAGAAGAGGAATCTACCGGCTGGCGGAATGAACGCATCGTGCCGGAGCTTTCCGACAAGCTGATTCTGGAACATTTGCAAAAGGTGCAGCGCACCAATCAGCTCAAGCCGTCGGACAAGCTGGAAGGTCGTTATAATCTGACGATTGAAATGGAAACCGGCGTCGGCAAGACCTATACCTACATCAAGACCATGTATGAGCTGAACAAGCATTACGGTTGGAGCAAGTTCATTGTGGTCGTGCCGAACGTTGCCATCCGCGAGGGTGTTTATAAGTCCTTTCAGGTGACGCAGGAGCATTTTGCAGAGGAATACGGCAAGAAGATCCGGTTCTTCATCTACAATTCTGCCCAACTCACGGAAATTGACCGCTTTGCGTCGGACAGTGCCATCAATGTCATGATTATCAACTCTCAGGCGTTCAATGCCAAGGGTAAGGACGCGCGGCGTATTTACATGAAGCTGGACGAGTTCCGTTCCCGCCGCCCAATCGACATTATCGCAAAGACAAACCCGATTTTGATCATTGACGAGCCGCAGTCGGTCGAAGGAAAACAGACGAAGGAACGGCTGAAAGAGTTTTGTCCGCTGCTGACACTCCGCTACTCCGCGACTCACAAGTCGGACAGCATCTACAACATGGTTTATCGCCTCGATGCAATGGAAGCGTACAACAAGCGGTTGGTCAAGAAAATTGCCGTCAAGGGCATCACAGAGTCCGGCAGCACGGCAACCGAGGGCTTCGTCTATCTGGAAAGCATCAACCTTTCCAAAGCTGACCCGACAGCGACCATTCAGTTTGACTGCATTGGAGCAAAGGGACTTCGCAAGAAAACCGCCACGGTCGGTATTGGCTACAACCTCTATGACAACTCCGGCGAGTCTGGCAAGCTCGACGAGTATAAGGAAGGCTTTGTGGTCAAGTCTATCGACGGACGCGACAACTCCGTAGAGTTCCTGAACGGTATCAAAATCTTTGCCGGAGATGTGATCGGTAAGGTCAGCGAAGACCAGCTTCGCCGCATTCAGATACGCGAAACGATTCTGTCTCACTTGGAGCGGGAGCGGCAGCTTTTCCATAAGGGTATCAAAGTTCTGTCGCTGTTCTTCATCGACAGGGTTGAAAAATACAAACAGTATGACGAGGCCGGACATCCGTTCAACGGCCCCTATGCGGATATGTTCGAGGAAGAATACAACGACATTCTCAGCTCCATGCAGCGGGAAATCGGAGATGAGGACTATATTCGGTATCTGGACGCGATTTCCGCCCATGACACCCATGCCGGTTACTTCTCCGTTGATAAAAAAGGCAAGATGACCGACAGCAAACTCTCCGACAAAAAGGAAGGCACCTCCGACGATATTGACGCCTATGACCTGATCATGAAGAACAAGGAACTGCTTCTGGATCGTGATCCGAAAAAATCCCCTGTGCGTTTTATTTTCTCGCACTCCGCACTGCGCGAAGGCTGGGACAACCCGAACGTGTTCCAGATTTGCACACTGAAACAGAGCAGCAGCGAGGTTCGCAAGCGGCAAGAGGTCGGTCGCGGTCTGCGCCTTTGCGTCAATCAGGACGGCGAACGCATGGACGCCAACGTGCTTGGAAATGATGTGCAGTCCATCAATGTTCTGACCGTTATCGCCAGTGAGAGCTATGACAGCTTTGCAAAGGGCTTGCAGACTGAGCTTGCCGATGCGGTTGCGGATCGCCCCGTGGCGGTTACTGCCGACCTCTTCAAGGACAAGGTCATTGTGGATGCCGGAGGCAACGAACAGGTTGTGGACGGCGATACAGCTCAGGCGATTTATTTCGATTTGATTGTCAACGGCTATATCGACAAGAAGGGTGTACTGACCGATAAATATTATGCCGACAAAGCAAACGGCGCGATTCAGGTTGCGGAGGAAGTGACGGACAGCCGCGATTCTGTGATCAATATTCTTGATTCCGTCTATGACAGCCGCGCTATGCAGCCGGAGAACGCCCGCGACAAGAACGTCGAGCTGCAAGTTGATCCCGACAAGCTCGCCATGCCGGAGTTCAAAGCTCTCTGGAAACGTATCAGCCCGAAATCTGTGTATGTGGTTGATTTTGATACCGATGAGCTTGTAAACAAGGCGATTGCATCTATTAACAATAATCTTCATGTGCCGAAAATCTTTTTCAAAGTTGAAACCGGCGCGATGGATGAGATCAAGTCAAAGGGCTCGCTTCTTGACGGAAGTGCATTCTCGAAGTCAAAGTCTTCTACTTATGACAGCAGCAAGCAAATCCGCGTGGGCAGCAGCGTGAAGTATGATCTGATCGGCAAGCTGGTCGGAGAGACAGGCTTGACGCGAAAGGCAGTCGTTGCAATTCTGACCGGCATTGAGAAATCCGTTTTTGAGCAGTTCAAGTTCAATCCGGAAGAGTTCATTATCAAAGCAGCCGCCCTAATCAATGATGAAAAGGCAACTGCAATTATTCAGCACATCACCTACAATGTGCTGGATGAACATTACGACACGGACATTTTTACCGAACCGACCATCAAGGGCAAGCTCGGCACAAATGCGATGAAAGCGCAGCGGCATCTATACGATCATATCGTGTATGATTCCACAAACGAGCGTGATTTTGCTGCCGATTTGGACACCAACACAGATGTTGCGGTTTATGTGAAGCTGCCGGACAGCTTCTATATCGCAACGCCGGTAGGACACTATAATCCGGACTGGGCGATTGCCTTCTATGAGGGTACTGTCAAGCACATCTACTTTGTTGCTGAAACGAAAGGCTCTATGTCCTCCATGCAGCTCCGGCTCATTGAGGAATCGAAAATTCACTGCGCAAGAGAGCATTTTAAGGCGATCAGCAACGGAAATGTGGTTTATGATGTGGTGGATAGTTACCAAGCTTTAATGGACAAAGTCATGCGCTGACAAATAGCGTACAGCATTCGTGCAGAAATGCCAATCATACAGGAGGACACATCATGAATCGAACCATCACCATCAAAGGCATCGGCAAGCTGAGCCTGAAGCCGGATCTGACGGTTGTGTCCCTGACGCTGAAAACCGTCCGTGCGGGCTACGACAAGGCCATGGACAAGGCGGCGAAGCATCTGGAACAGCTGCGCAGTGCCATTGCGGAAATCGGCTTTACCAAGGATGACCTGAAAACCACCAGCTTTGATGTGGGAACGGAGTACGAGAACGAGCGTGACAAAAACGGGAATTACAAGCAGATTTTTGTTGGCTACCGGGTCACCCATGGACTGAAGCTGGAGTTTGATTTCGATTCCCAGCGGCCGTCCAAGGTGCTGGGAGCGATCGCAGTCTGCATTGCCGAGCCGGAGCTGAATGTGCAGTTCACGGTGAAGGATAAGGAAGCAGTCGATGCCGCCCTGCTGGATAGTGCCTGCGCCAACGCAAAGGCAAAGGCCGAAATTCTGACCAAGGCCTCCGGCGTGACGCTGGGCGAGCTGGTTTCCATCGACTATAACTGGGGCGAGTTGCATCTGTACTCTCCCACCCACTACTAGATGGATCCGCCCTGTATGGCGAGAGCCAGCGCCGCTCCGAGCTATGGACATCGAGCCGGATGACATCGACGTCGGCGACAGCGTCACCTTCGTGTGGGAAATTCGATAAGATTTGGTTAGAAAATTTGGAAGGATAAGCAGCATGGACAGAGAAGAATTTGACCGGAAATATACCGGCCGACTGAACCGGCAGCAATCAGAAGCGGTGCACGCTGTAGAAGGTGCAGTCTTGCTGTTGGCCGTGCCCGGCAGCGGAAAAACCACCGTATTGGTGACTCGCTTGGGCTATATGCTCTGCTGCTGCGGGATTCCGGTCAACAAAATTCTGACCATGACCTACACAAAAGCCGCAACTCAAGAGATGAAGAAGCGATTTGCCCGTTTGTTTGGCGAGGACTGTCCGAACATCCCGGAATTTCGCACCATCAACGGTGTTTCTTCCAAAATCATTGATTTTTACGCGAAGTCCCATAGCAATGGGAATGCCTTTCAGCTGATGGAGGACGAGGGACTTTTATCCAAACTGGTTTCCGATCTGTATCGTGAGCTTAGCGGCGAATTCGCTACGCAGGGCATTATAAAAGACCTTTGCAAGAATATCACCTATGTGAAGAATCGTATGCTCGACAAGGAGGAAATCGGCAAGCTGGATACCGGATTTGAGAAGTTCCCGGAGCTGTATCGTCGGTATAACCTGACACTACGGCAGCAGCACTGGATGGACTATGACGATCAGATGGTCTATGCCAAGACAATCCTGGAAAAGCATGCGGATGTGTTAACGCATTTTCAGGATATGTTTCCCTATATCTGCGTGGACGAATCTCAGGATACCTCCAAAATCCAACATGCGATTATTCAGCGTCTGGCGCAAAAAAGCGGAAACATCTTTATGGTAGGCGACGAAGATCAGAGCATTTACGGCTTTCGGGCCGCTTACCCGGAGGCTCTGATGCAATTTGAGCAGACTTATCCCAACGCCCGGGTGCTGCTGATGGAGGAAAACTACCGCTCCACGCCGGAAATTCTCCGTCTGGCGGACGATTTCATCCGAAAAAACCATGCGCGCCATCCCAAAACCATCCATCCCACCCGGGCCTCCGGTGCAGACGTCCGGCTGATTACGGCAGCAGACCGTGCCGCCCAGTACGCATGGCTGACGCATACAGCGGCGCAGCGCGATGAACAAATAGCCATTCTCTACCGCAACAACGACAGTGCACTGCCGCTGATCGATCTGCTGGACCGTCAGGGAACCGCTTATCGCTGCCGGCAAATGGACGACACCTATTTCACCCATAGGATTGTTACGGATATTCTGGACATCATCGCCTTCGCCCATGACGGACGGAATGCGGAGGTATTTCTGCGCATCTACTATAAATGCGGCGGCGGTATCTCCAAAAAGGCGGCAGAATACGCTTGCGAAAAAAGCCGGAGTTCCGGAAAACCAATTCTGGAAGAGCTGCTGCGCTTTCCGCAGCTTTCGGCCTTCGCAAGGGACCGTGTCACGGATCTGATCGACCTGCTGCCGCAGATTCTCCAGGACACCGCCCAGCGGGGATTAGATTGCATCTGGCGGGAGCTGCGCTACAAGGACTATGTGGACCAGCAGAAGCTGGACACCAATAAGTTTGAAATTCTTTGCCTGCTGGCCAGGCAGGAACCCAGTATGGATGCCTTGCTGACCCGGCTGAAGCAGCTGCGCAGTCTGGTGGCTACTCCGGCTGTGCAGCCGGAGGCTGCCGTGCTTCTATCCACCATTCACTCCAGCAAGGGCTTGGAGTATGACACCGTTTACCTTCTGGATGTGCTGGACGGCATTCTGCCCGCAGTGACTGAGCCGAAAAGCGAAGCGGAACAAAGACAGTATCAGGAAGAACGCAGACTTTTTTACGTGGCTATGACGCGAGCCAAGAATCACTTGCAGCTGTTCTCATGCCTTAACCGCAGTTCCGCATTTATAAAAGAAGTACAGCAAAATATTCCGACCGAAGTGCCGGAGACGAGCGATGTTTTCCGCACATTTCCAACGGAGTTGTGCGGAAAACGTTATCACCACGCTCAAAAGGGCTGGGGCAATATTTTGGCGGCCTGTAATGGGCAGTGCCTGATTGCATATAACGGCGGCGAGACGCAATTTCTGACCGTAGGCCAGATGTATGAGCAGCGAATGGTCGTTCGTAAACTACCGGAGAAGCCTGCCGTCGCAAAAAAACGGGCGGCAACGCCCGATCTCAAGAAGCACAATGGAACACAATCCGGGTCGAAAGTAACGCTGTCCCCGGAAGAAAAGGCCGCACTGATCCGCAGGGCAGTTCCAGGATGCAAAGTGGTCCACAGGGCCTTTGGAGCGGGAGTTGTCGTGCGCTATCAGGATCCCATTGTGACTATCCGTTTTGCGAGATTCGGAGAAAAGAAATTTGTCCTTTTTGACGGTGCAGAGCGTGGCCTGCTACATTTTAACTGACAAATCAATTTTTGAGGTACACTCATGAAAGCCTCGCCTGACGGAGTGTATTCGGAATAACTGTGTGCATTCGACTTTTTATGCAGTTGCAGAAGGATGCGCCTTCGGTGCTTGCGCTGCTTCCTCCGGCATGGAGGCAACGGGGGATTTGACCTCCACGGTTTTTACCTCAATCGAGGTAATCTCATCGTTCTCCCATGCAACGACCTCCGGGTCTCTTTCCTCCGTTTTCTCAGAAACAGCTTCCTTCTGGGGTTCGGTCTGCTGACGGAACGCATCGACGAAAAGTGCCGTCAGTCCGGGATTGGGTTTATCCACAAGGAAGCGGGAGGCATTCTCCGGGCAGACCTCAATGCTCTTCGCCCACTCCTTGAGGGGCTGCGGAATGCGCCCGTCAAAGTCTTTCTTCTGAATGGTGTTTGCAAGGACATATCGGACGCGCTCCGGAGAGAACTGCTCAAGGACACTTTTCACGGCAGCATCCGCATCCAGCCGGTTATCACCATAGTTGGAGCTGATCGCCGCTTCAATCGCGCTGCTGCATTCCTTGTTTGCAGCAAGGGAGGCGCGATATGCTTCCATCTCACCGGCTTCATAGGCGTAATTTGCCGTCTCGCGGTAAATGGGGACTTCCGGCTTTTCCTCCGGAACGGTTTCCTGCTCGACGGACTGTGCCTTCTCTGCCAGCAGCACCTTGAGCTTGGCGTCAATGCCCTCGATCATCTCAGCCG
>OLXK01001296.1_pt1 | contig 18146 bp, 10 predicted proteins | sample 1674321 | NCBI WGS metagenome assembly OLXK01 (sample SAMEA103958162, study PRJEB25191) | human gut metagenome | reverse complement strand
TTGAATGCACGGCGGACAGCGGACAGGAACTAGGGGAACATGGAACTCAAATCGGCTCCCGGCGCTCCGTTTGACGCCGGCATCGACTCCAGCTTCAACGCCATAGAATCCGTCAGGCTCAACCGCGACAACCGGCAGCTGACGGTGTTATTGCGTGCGGATATGCCGCTCGCTTCGGAGCGCCGCGCTGCGCTGTTGCAGGCATTATCCGAGAGGTTGCCGGGGCTTTCCGTAAGATTTGAGGTCGAGCAGGCACCGTCGTTTGATGCGAAACAGGACGCGCCCTCCGCGCCCAAACGCGCCGCCATGCCCAAACCATCCCCAAAAGCAAACGACAACGTGCTCTGCGGCAGCGCCATCCATGCGAACGCCTTTGCACCCATCCACGAGCTTACCGAAGGGAAGGACCCCATTGCCATCCTGGGCTTTGTGGTCTCGGCAGAGATGCGCGAGGGCTGGAAGGGCAGGGATGGGCGGCTGAGCTACCGCGTGCAGCTGAACGTTACGGATCATACGGACTCGATCTATTGCATATGCACCTTTTATGAGGAAGGTCGCGCGCAGCGGCTTTTGGAACGGGTGCAGCCTCTCGTGGGTACGCGGGAACGGGTTGCCGTGCGCGGGATTTGCAAGTTGCCGCACTATGCCAAGGAGCTTCATCTGTTCGTCAACGATATCAATATTGTCCCGGCTGCCTATCGGGAGGACAGGGCGGAGGAAAAACGCGTAGAACTCCATCTGCACTCCCGCATGTCCACCATGGACGGCCTGACCGATGTGACACAGGCGTTTCAGATGGCAAAGCGGTGGGGCCACCGCGCTCTGGCCATTACGGATCACGGTGTGGTGCAGGCCTTCCCGGAGGCGGCAAAGGCTGCGAAAAAAACCGGCGTCAAAGCGATCTTCGGCGTCGAGGGGTATCTGTTGCCGGATTGTGAGCTCATTGATATCAGCGAGACCTATGTTGTGTTCGACATCGAGACCACCGGCCTGAAACCTGAACACGCAGATATCATTGAAATTGGCGCCGTCAAGATCTCCGGCGGCGTGGTCGTCGATCGGTTCCAAACGTTCATAAACGACGGTGTTTTGATCCCGTCCAACATCACGGAACTGACCGGCATCGATTCCGAGATGCTCGTCGGTGCGCCGCCGGCGCGCGAGGTGCTGCAGCGGTTTGCATCTTTTTCCAGCGGATGCTGCCTTGTGGCGCACAATGCCGGTTTCGACGTCGGCTTTATCCGGTATCATGGCGCGCGATATGGCATCTCCTTTTCAGCGCCGTATGCGGATACGCTGCTGCTCTCCCGCTATCTGGCGCATGACCTGCCAAACCACAAGCTCGATACGGTGTGCGCACACTTTGGGGTAAGCCTGGACAATCATCATCGAGCCATCGATGACGCCGCGGCGACCGCGCAGGTTTTTCTGCGCTTGCTGGATTTGATGCGCGAACAGGGCGTCACCACCATCCCTGTCCATCGCCCGTCTGCCGTAAAACAGCAGGACCATGCAAAGCAGAAATCCGGCGATATCGCGCTGCTCTCCGGTTTTCGGGAAGGCGAGGAGCGGGAGCGGCTGCGCCAGAAGACCAACCATATTGTTTTACTTGCCGTCACGCAGGAAGGCATGAAAAACCTGTACCGCCTCGTCAGCTATGCGCATCTTGACCATTTCCGCGGCAGGCCGACCATTCCGCGCAGTCTCTTGTCGCTGTTTCGTGGCGGACTGTTGCTCGGGTCCGCCTGCGAGCAGGGTGAGCTGTATCAGGCGGTCCTGCGCGGCGAACCGGAAGAAACGCTTGAGAGCATCGCCCGGATGTACGATTATCTGGAGATCCAGCCGCTTGGCAACAATGCGTTCATGGTGCGTGAGGGCATCGTTCCGGATGATGATGCGCTGCGGGAAATCAATCGCCGCATCGTCGCGCTTGGGAAGAAACTCGGGATTCCGGTTGTGGCGACCGGAGACGTGCATTTTCTCGAACCGGATGACGCCATCTATCGGAAGATCCTGATGATGAAGCTTGGCTTTGCCGATGCGGCGGAGCAGGCGCCGTTGTACTTTAAGACCACGGACGAACTGCTGGACGAGTTTTCTTACCTCGGTGAAGAAACGGCGCATGAGGTTGTCATCGAAGCGCCAAACAAAATTGCTGACCGGTGCGAAACGCTCAAACCGTTTCCGGACGGAACGCATGCGCCGGAGATCCCGAACGCGGAAAACGAGTTGCGCGATATGGCGCTTCGCAGGGCGCATGAGATCTACGGTGACCAGCTGCCGGAAATCGTGCAGCAGCGGCTCGACCGCGAACTGGGGTCCATCATCGGCAACGGATTTGCTTCGCTGTACCTCATGGCGCAGCGGCTGGTCCATAAATCCAACAGCGACGGCTACCTCGTCGGCTCCCGCGGCTCAGTCGGCTCCTCTTTTGTCGCCACGATGGCGGGTATCACGGAGGTCAATGCGCTCCCGCCGCATTATGTATGCCCGAACTGCCGCCATAGCGATTTTGATATCGATCTGCAATGCTATACCTGTGGGGTAGATATGCCGGACAAGGATTGCCCCGTCTGCGGCACGCGGTATCAAAAGCAGGGATTTCTGATCCCATTTGAAGTGTTTCTGGGGTTTGAGGGCGACAAAACGCCGGATATCGACCTCAATTTTTCCGGCGAATATCAGCCGGTTGCGCATAAATATGTGGAAGAAATGTTTGGACAGGGCCATGCGTTTCGCGCGGGCACGATTTCCGGCCTGGCGGAGCGCAAAGCGTATGAATGCATCTATCACTACATGGAAACGACAGGCATTACGCTGCGCAAAGCGGAGATGGAGCGGCTTTGCCAGGGGTGCCTGAACGTCAAGGTCACCACCGGGCAGCATCCGGGCGGCATCGTCATCGTACCAAAGGGCGATGATATCCTGGACTATACGCCGATCCAGTATCCGGCGGACAAAAAGGACAAGAACACCATTACCACACATTTTGATTTCCATGCGATGGATGATCGGCTCGTCAAGCTTGACATTCTTGGCCACGACGATCCGACCGCTTTGCGCATGCTGCAGGACATCACCGGATTAAACCCGCGGGAGATTCCCCTCGATGACGCGCAGACCATGCGCATCTTCGTCTCGCCGGAGCCGCTTGGCATTGATCTGAGCGCGCTCGATTGTTCCGTAGGCTCGCTGGGCATCCCGGAATTCGGGACGGACTTTGTGCGCAAGGTCCTGGAGGACACGCAGCCGCACACGATGGAGGAACTCGTGCGTATTGCAGGGTTGACGCATGGTACCGACGTCTGGCTCAACAATGCGGAAACGCTCGTCAAAAACAAGATCGCCAAGCTGTCGGAGGTCATCTGCACGCGCGACGATATCATGAACTATCTCATTGCGCACGGCATGGAAGCGCGGCTGTCGTTTACCATCATGGAACGCGTGCGAAAGGGCAGGGGGTTGACCGACGAGATGGAGGCCGCCATGCGCGAAGGCAAGATCCCGGCGTGGTTCATCGACTCCTGCAAAAAAATCAAATACATGTTCCCGCGCGGTCATGCCGTCGCCTACGTGATGATGGCGTTCCGCATCGCCTATTTCAAAGTGCATTATCCGGAAGCATTTTATGCGGTCTACTTTACCGTCCGCGCGGATGCGTTCGACGTGGAGGTGGCTTCCGGTGGTCCGGAGGCATTGCTGCGGACCATCCACGAACTTGAAAAAAATGCCCCGAACAAGGATGCGGCCGAGCGCAAGCGCGATAAGGAACTCGTCACGATTCTGGAGGTCGTTTATGAGATGAACCTCCGCGGCATCCGCCTGTTACCGGTCGATATCTACCGGTCGGATGCAACGCGTTTTCGCATCGAGCCGGAAGGACTTCGTCCTCCGTTCAATGCGATTGCCGGCGTCGGCGACAACGCAGCGATTTCCATAGCGGAAAAGCGGGGGGCGGAACCGTTTTTGTCGGTGGAAGATTTTCAGACGCGCACCGGCGCTAACAGCGGAGTCATCGCGGCGCTGGAGCGTTGCGGCTGCTTTGGAAACTTGCCGAAGTCCAATCAGATTTCCCTGTTTTAACCTTGACGGGAAATGGGAATTGCTATACAATATGTGTTGGAAAACAACCTGCACTCGTGCGGTGATTCTATAAATTGATGATACCATTAGCGTTCAGGGCCGTACTTTCCTTGGCACGCTATTCAGATATTGATTGAGTGAATCATTTGCCGTGCAGCGTTGCGCGGCTGTTTTTATATTATGAGACTGGAGATTTTGGAGCATGGAATGGTGGATGTATCTCGCCGGTGGGGTCCTGATTCTGACCATCGGCCTGTTGATCGGTTACGCTTACCGCAAAAATGTGGCCGAAGCAAAGGTAGCCAAGGCGGAAGACGCGGTAAAACAACTGTATGAGGAGGCCAGGGTCAAGGCAGCCGACATCAAAAAGGAAATGATTCTGGAGGCCAAGGAAGAGGCCATCAAGACCCGTACCGAAACCGAGAGGGAAAACCGCGAACGCAGGGCGGAGCTGCAACGCACGGAACGCCGTCTGTTTCAGCGCGAGGAATCGCTGGATAAAAAGATGGAAGGCCTGGAGCAGCGCGAAAAGGAGCTGGCCAAGCGTGAGAACGGCGTAGAAAAGGCAGAGGCTGATGTCGCCGCACTGCATGACCAGCAGTTGGCGGAACTGGAGCGCATTTCCGGATTGTCTATGGATGCGGCACGGGAAATTCTCCTCGAAAATGTCGAGCGGGAAGCCCGACACGATGCCGCTCTGCTCATCCGCGAAATTGAGGCCAAAACAAAAGAGGAGGCGGACAAACGCGCTCGCAATATCGTCGCGTTAGCCATCCAGCGGTGCGCAGCGGACCATGTGGCGGAAACGACGGTATCCGTCGTGCCGTTGCCCAACGATGAGATGAAGGGCCGCATCATCGGCCGCGAAGGGCGCAATATTCGCGCACTCGAAACGGCCACGGGCGTCGACCTCATCATTGACGATACGCCGGAAGCCGTAATTCTCTCCGGGTTTGATCCGGTGCGCCGCGAGATCGCGCGCATCACGCTCGAAAAACTGATTCTTGACGGCCGCATCCATCCGGCGCGCATTGAGGAGACGGTGGAGAAGGCGCGCAAGGAGGTGGACGCACAGATCCGCGAAGCGGGCGAGCAGGCGGTGCTCAACACGGGTGTGAACGGTCTGCACCATGAGCTTGTTCGTTACCTTGGCCGTATGCGCTACCGCACAAGTTATGGTCAGAACGTGCTCAATCACTCCATCGAGGTCGCGCATCTTGCCGCCATCATGGCCGCTGAGCTTGGCGCGAACGTCGCGCTGGCGAAGCGCGCCGGACTGCTGCACGATATCGGCAAATCCATCGATCACGAAGTGGAAGGTTCCCATGCGCAGATTGGCGCCGACCTGGCCAAAAAATACCGTGAGAACAACCAGATCGTTCATGCGATCATGGCGCATCATGGCGATGTGGAACCGACGACCATCGAGGCGATTCTCGTGCAGGCGGCAGATGCCATTTCCGCCGCCCGTCCCGGCGCGCGCCGCGAGACGCTGGAAACTTACATCAAGCGTCTTGAAAAGCTCGAAGAGATCGCCAACTCGTTTGACGGCGTGGACACCTCTTTTGCGATCCAGGCGGGGCGCGAGGTACGCATTATCGTCAAGCCGGAGAAGATCTCCGACAGCGATACCATCATCATGGCCAAGGATATAGCCAAGCGCATCGAGGACGAGTTGGAGTACCCCGGTCAGATCAAGGTCAACGTCATCCGCGAAACGCGCACCGTCGACTACGCGAAATGACCGGATGTCCAACGCCTTTTTGCAGATTTATCCTGGGGATATGTGGAAACGCCGCATATCCCCAGCTTTACTCGGGCGCTCTTCGCCCTTTTACGATTTGACAGGCCAAGACCCGATGCGGGCGGGATATCATACTGGAAAGCCACTACCGGCATGAAAGGAGCGATTGCCCATGTTTCAGATTGCAGACGGTCACTGCGATTTCCTCTATGGAGCCGCCAACGAAGGATACGACCTTGATGCGCCGAAAAAGAGGCAGAACGTTACGGCTGCGCACCTGCTCGATGGAGGCGTACGTCTGCAATTCTTTGCTGCCTGGATCGATATGTCGCTCCATATCCCGCCTTTACAGCAGTGCCTGGCCATGATTGACGCTTATTACGAGATGCATGACCAACATCCATGGCTGCTCCCGCTGACGCCCTCAGCGCGGATGAATAATGATACGGGGAAAGTCTTTACCGTGTTGACCGTCGAGGGCGGCGAGGCCATTGAGGGCAGTCTTGCCGTACTGCGCGTGCTGCATCGCCTTGGCGTTCGCGCCATGTCGCTCACATGGAACGACAACAACGAGCTGGCCGGCGCAGCGCTCGCCCGCGGCAATCACGGGCTGACGCCGCTTGGATGCGAAGTGGTTGCCGAGATGAACCGCATCGGTATGGCGATCGATGTATCGCATTTAAGCGACGCCGGAATCGACGACGTGCTGCGCCTGTCCACGCGCCCCGTGTTCGCCTCGCACTCCAACGCACGCGCAGTTTTCCCCTCGCCGCGCTCCCTGAGCGACGAGCACATTCGCGCCATTGCGGCTTGCGGGGGCACGGTCGGCGTCAACTTTTACAACAAGCAGCTTACGCGCAACGTAAACGCCTGTATCGACGACATCGTTCGACAGATCGAACACATCTGTGCCGTAGGGGGAGTTGCCTGCTGCGCCATTGGGTCCGATTTTGACGGGATGCCCGTCTATCCGCGCGATCTTGCGACCAGCCGGGATTTTCCGATGCTGGCGGACGCACTGTTACACGCCGGGTTTTCAAAAGACGAGGTCAACAGGATTCTGTTTGAAAACCTGTATCGGTTCATCCTCCAATTTGTTTGACAAGGCGTATGCGGGATGGTATAATTCAGCTGTTGCCGTGTTAAGGGGCATGATGTAATGGTAACATAGCGGTCTCCAAAACCGTTCTTGAGGGTTCGAGTCCTTCTGCCCCTGCCAAGTTGAAGCAAGCGTTTCCTGCTTGCTTCAACTTTTTGTAAGCCGGCGCGTCTCTGCAAGCCGCCCATGCAACGCCTGCAATGCAAAAAATCGTTCTGGTTTAAGCGCTCAAGTTTGCCGGGTTGATCGCTTCTTTGCGCATTCCTGTACCGAAAACCTGCCTTGCCTTTTTATACGGGAGGCGGGCGGGGGAGAGCGGGGTGCGCGATGAAACACCGGCCTTTTCGGTCTTTCCTGTCAAGGGCCCAAACTTGTGTTATGTTGCGAATTTTTTCAGAAATATTTGCAACTATTTGCTATTTTTGCGGCAAAAAAGAAAACAAAAAGGCTGAAAATTCACAGAATTGCGGTAAGATGTGGCGCGAGCGCGTCAAAATCTATTTACAAGCATTTATATAAATGATATAATTATTTACGCTTATTGAGAAAGGCGGGGGGACTCGCGCATGCGCGTGAAACCTTAGTACTCCTGATCGGTAAAGCACTTGCTTCGTTAAACGCAAGTTTAGCGAAGTCAGAATAATGAAGGAGGAAATTGGAATGCAGAAAAAAATCATTGCTCTGATTCTGGCGCTTTCCATGGTCGCGGCCCTGTTCGTCGGCTGCCAGACGCCGGCCACCGACGATCCCGGGACCCCGACGGAAGCGCCGGCAACCAATCCCGATGCGGAGGCCACTGAGGAGCCGATAACGGTGGAAACCTTTGAGGGCGACTTCACCTATCAGGATTCCGTGTCTGTGATGGCTACGAACTGGAATCCGCACACCTATCAGACTCAGGACGATGCGTATCCGTCCGACACGGCCCGCATCCGCATCGGCCTGTATGATCTGATTTTCAATGACGAGATCCATCCCGTGGAGGGGAAGGAGCCGTTCGCCGGCTATGTCGTCCTGCCCGAGATGGCGGCCAGCCTTCCGGTCGACGTGACCGAGCAGGTGAAGGCAGAGCACCCCGAGTTCAATATCCCCGAAGATATGACCTCCGGTTATGCCTACACCATTGACCTCAACCCCGATGCCTGCTGGGAGGACGGCACGCCGATCAACGCGGATACGTATGTCTACTCCATGCAGAAGCTGCTCGATCCGAAGCTGCTCAACTACCGCGCGACGGATTACTATGCGCAGAACTTCTCCATCGCCGGCGCTGAGGAGTATGCCAATGCCGGCCGTACCGTCGATCTGGACAACTACGCCATGAGCGGCTACACCCTCGAGGACCTGACCCTTGGCGAGGACGGCCAGTACGTTTCGCCCGAGGGCTCGCCCATGTTCGTCGGCGTGAACTTTGACCTGAGCTGGACCGCCCAGAGCGGCGGCACGCTCCAGGAGCTCGTCGAGGCGTCTGGCGACCAGTACTTCAACATGGAGCGCTGGGAGGAGCTCGTCGCCCTGGCGGACGAGAACGGCCTGGCCCCGCTCACCGAGGACAGCTATGCGATGCTGGTGAGCGTCATCTCCACCGATGCGTGGATGGAGGATGAGAGCAACGCGCCCTGCTACTTTGTGGAGCGCAAGACCTATCCCGAGGTGGACTTCTCCACCGTCGGCCTGTACAAGTCCGGCGATTACCAGATCACCCTGGTGCTGGACAAGGCCCTTGCCGGCTTCAACCTCTACTACAGCCTGACCAGCAACTGGATCGTCAAGGAGGATCTCTACGAGTCCTGCCTGACCTCCTCCACCGGCGCGGACGGCGTCGAGGTCTGGTCCAGCACGTACAACACCAGCGTGGAGACGACCTCCAGCTACGGCCCCTACAAGCTGGTCGAGTTCCAGACCGACAAGTTCATGCGCTATGAGAAGAACGAGAACTGGTATGGCTGGACCGACGGCAAGCACATCTATAAGGATCCGGTGGACGGCAAGTACTATCCGATGTATCAGACCACTGCGATCGAGTGCGAGGTCGTGGAAGAGGCGGATACCCGCAAGCTCATGTTCCTCAAGGGCGAGCTGATGGGCTATGGCCTGCAGACGGAGGACTTCGATACCTACCGCAACAGCGACTACTGCTACGCCACGCCGGCTGAGACGATCTTCTTCCTGATCCTCAACGGCTATCTCGAGGCGATTCAGAACCGCGAGGCTGCTGCCGACTTCGACCAGAGCCAGTATGACCTTGAGACGATGACCGTCCTCGAGTTCCGCAAAGCCGTCGCCTTGACCTACGACAAGGAGCTCTTTGCGGCGACCGTCAGCCCGGCCCGTTCCGGCGGCTATGGCGTTATCGGCAGCGCTTATGTCTGGGATGTTGAGACAGGCTCTCTGTACCGCGACACCGACCAGGCCAAGCAGGCGCTGTGCAACGCTTACAGCGTGGATGTGAGCCAGTATGCCTCCCTTGACGAGGCTGCCGCCTCCATCACCGGTTATGATCCGGAAGCTGCCAAGGAGTTCTATGCCGAAGCGTTCACCAAGGCGCTCGAAGCCGGCTACATCACTGATGAGGACGGCGACGGCATCTCCGACCAGACGGTGCGCATCGAGTACTGCATCAGCGCGGACTCCACGTTCATGACGCAGACCATCGACTACCTCAACGAGAAGATGGCCGAGGTCACCGCCGGCACGCCGTTTGAGGGCAAGGTCCAGTTCGTCAAGTCCGCCCCGTACGGCACCGACTGGTCCAACAAGATCAAGCAGGGTCTGTCCGACACGGTGCTCGCCGGCTGGGCCGGCTCGGTGCTCGACCCGTTCGGCCTGAGCGATCTGTATGTGAACCCGTCCTATCAGTATGATGCTGCCTGGTTTGACGCGACCACCGTCAGCATGACGCTGGATGTCGAGGTGGATGGCGAGGTCAAGACCCTTACCATGAACCTGCGCCAGTGGTCCGATGCGCTCAACGGCTTGGCCGTGACTGCAGACGACGGCAACACCTACAACTTCGGCAACGGCATGGCTGACCCGCAGGTCCGCCTGACGATCCTTGCCGGCATTGAGACGCAGATCCTCGGCACCTACAACTACCTCCCGATGCTGCAGGAGGGCAGCATGGCGCTGCTCTCGCAGCAGGTCTACTACGTCATTGAGGAGTACAACCCGATCCTCGGTCGTGGTGGTATCCAGTACCTCAAGTACAACTACAATGACACGGAGTGGGCTGCTTACGTTGCAGAGAACGGCGGCGAGCTGACCTACTAATCCATCACAGCGCCCTGCAAACCCGCGCGGCCGGGTCCGGTCCGACCGATGCGCCGACTTTAGGGTACTGCAGCGGTAATGCCAACGATTGGTGGGGCCACGGTGCCCCACCAATCGTAATATTTTTCTGTCCGGTCCGGTCATCTTGGGGCGGGTGGAAAACGGAAACCGGGAGGGGAACACATGGTCAAATATGTCATTCAAAGAGTGCTGCTGATGCTGTTGACGCTGTTTATCATCACCTGCATCGCGTTTGTGCTCGTGCGGATGCTTCCGCCGGCAGAGCTGCCGCTCAACGATCCACACACGGCCGTTCTGGAAGCGCGCCGTGAAGCCGCCGGCTACAATAAGCCCTATCTTGTCCAGTTTGGTATTTTTCTGAAAGACATCTTTACACGCTTCGATTGGGGCGTCAGCGATACGCTGTATTTCGGGCAGGATGTTTGGAAAATCTTTGTAGACAAACTGCCTGCAACGATCTTTGTCAACCTGTACTCCATAATTTTGAGTATTCCGCTGGGAATTGCGCTCGGCATCTGGGCTGCGCTTAAGCAGAACACCTGGGTGGATTATACGATCTCGACAGCAACGATGGTCGTCATTTCGGTGCCGAACTTTGTCTTCGCGTTTTTGATACAATACTTCCTTTCCTATAAACTCGGGTGGTTCCCGTTCCTGATGAAGGAGGGGACGGACTACTTCTCATGGAGCATGTTTGTGAGCATGCTGCCGGCTGTTCTGGCGCTCTCGTTCGGCGTGATCGCCAGCTTCACGCGCACCACGCGCGCGGAGCTGACGGAGGTGCTCACCAGCGAGTTCATGCTGCTTGCTCGCACGAAGGGCCTGACACGCGCGCAGGCAACCGTTCGTCATGCGCTCAAAAACTGCATGGTCGTGGTAGTGCCGGCCATCTTCGCCAACTTCATCGGTATTCTGGGCGGGTCACTCGTCATTGAAAAAATCTTCTCGGTACCGGGCGTCGGGCGGCTATACCTGAACGCCATCAATGGCCGCGACTACCCATTGTTCATCCTTATCTCCACGTTTTATACCGCAATCGGGCTGATTGCCGCGATTGTAACCGACATTAGCTACGGATTTATTGATCCGCGCATCAGAATGGGGTCGAAAAAATGAGCATGGACAAGCAAAATCAGTACGGGCACATCCCGCAGGAGAAATTTCAGTTCGTGCAGATGGATGCCGCCATTCACGACAAAAAGCTTGAGACGAAGTCTCGCAGCTATTTGGCTGATGCGTTCATCCGCTTTAAGAAAAACAAGAGCTCGCTGGTGGCGGCCGTTGTCATCGCCTTCTTGCTGCTGTTTTCCGTCGTCTCGCCGATTATTTCGCCCTATACGGTAAAGGACAAGGACCCGTTATATCTCAGCACGCCGCCTTTCGTACGCTCCATAGCGGATTTGGGGTGGGGGATCCTCGACGGCGGCGTGGTCCGTACCAGTCAGAACGAGCTGGCATGCAACTTCTGGAAGGGCATTGCGGTGGAGACCGGCTACAATCCGATCGTCAGCGTCGTCGACAGTGTCACCACTTATGTCAAATATCGCGGCCAGGATAAGGCAAGCGTTTCCTATACACTCCGGAACAACCGCTATTACGAGACCGGCGTGGTATACCGTGTGTTGTCCTATGCGGAGTTTGAGCGCATTCAGCAATGGCAAAACGAAACGGGCATCCAGGTCATCTATCCTTACGTAGAAGCTGCGGACATCCAGGGCATCTCAAACAACTCGAATATCTGGTACCAGGTTTCGGATGCAAAGGGGACGCCTGTCTTTGACGAGAACGGCGACTTTATCCCGGCGTATTCCACGAATAAGGGCATCGAAGGCGCTCCGTACAACAGCCTGCGCATTCCGGGTGACGACGGCAGTTACATTTACAGCGCCGCAAAGTCCGGCGCCGTGCAATGCCGCATCTGCTATTATAACTACTACACCTATATCAACGGTCATGAGCCGATCTACCTTATGGGCACGAATTCCCTTGGGCAGGATCTGTTCGCCTGCATCGGTATCGGCGCGCGCTTCTCGATCATCTTTGCCATCCTCGTTTCTGCGATCAATCTGACGATCGGCGCCATTTACGGTGCTATTCAGGGCTATTATGGCGGCACTATCGACCTTGTCATGGATCGTATTGCCGATATTCTGTATGACATTCCCTTTATCGTGGCCGTCACGCTGTTCCAGCTCCATCTGGCGCAAAAGGTCGGCGTGGTGCCTTCGTTCCTGTTCGCCTATGTCCTGACGGGGTGGATCGGTATGGCGGCGCTCACACGAAAACAGTTCTACCGTTTCAAAGGGCAGGAATTCGTGCTTGCTGCGCGCACGCTTGGCGCTTCTGACTGGCGGTTGATGTTCAAACACATCTTCCCCAATGCGCTCGGTACAATTATTACGAGCTGTGCGCTCGTGATTCCCAGCGTTATCAGCTCGGAAACGCAGCTGACCTACCTGGGTATCATCAACCTGCAGGAATTTGCCGGCACCAGCATCGGCACGTTGATGGCCCAGGGGCAGGTATCCATGACCGCGGCGCCGCACGCCATGTTCTGGCCGTCATTATTCGTGTCGCTGCTGCTCATCGCGTTCAACCTGTTTGGTAACGGCTTGCGCGACGCATTCAATCCAACCATGCGGGGAGGTGAAGATTGATGGAAACGAAGCTGCAGGTGCGCGATCTTCGCATCTCGTTCCGCACGACCAACGGCAAGGTGCAGGCCGTGCGCGGGATCAATTTTGACCTTGCCAAGGGCGAGACGCTGGCCATCGTCGGCGAGTCCGGCTCCGGCAAGTCCGTCACGTCCAAGGCCATCCTGGGCATCCAGGCGCGCAACGCCATCACCGAGTCCGGCGAGATCATCTACGACGGCAAGGACCTGCTCAAGATCAGCGAGGACGATTTCCACAAGATCCGCGGCGACAAGATCTCCATGATCTTCCAGGACCCGATGTCGAGCCTCAACCCGATCGTCAAGATCGGCCGGCAGCTGACCGAGGCCATGATCCTCAAGGGCGCCGCCCGCCAGCGCGAGAGCAGGAACAATTTCAACAGCTACCTCAAGGCGCTCAACGACAGCATGATCGCCGCCATCGCGCAGGGCGACGGCGCAAAGGCCTCCGAGCTGACCGCCAAGTGCAAAAAGTTCGACGCATTCGAGTTCAAGCACATCGAGCTGGAGGCCGCCTTCGTCAAGGCGAAGGAGGCCGCCAAGGAGGCGATCGACGACATCGGCGTGCTCTCCTTTGAGCTGGAGAAGAACGCCGCCAAGGAGGCGCCCTCGCGCGTCAAGGGCGTCGCGTCGCTTGCGCTCGCCTCCGTGCACGAGTACGTCGTGCGCGACGAGGCCGGCCGCCTCAGGACGCTGGCCGATTCGCTGCCCGGCCTGTACAACGCGGGCAAAAAGCGCGGCGGCGTTTACGACGAGCTCATCGCCGCCATGGCCGAGCTGCGCGCCATTTTGGAAAAGGCGGCCGCGCTGCCGGAGCCGAATTTCTTCCGCATGGGCTACTATCTCAAGTTCAGCGGCAAGCCGCTGCCGGAGATGGATGTGGAGGCGCTCAACGAGTATCTGCTCCAGTATCTGATGGACGACTTCATGCGCGATTTCCTCGCCGACGCCAAGCGCGGCATCATCCATTCCGCAGAGCGCGCCAGCGCGAACATGGAGGAAGCCGTCCGCGCCCTGCGCGAAAGCGCCGCCTGCTTTGAGAAGAGCCCGCTCGACCATGCCGAGGCGTATCGCGTGCAAAAGCACCTCACCGAGAAGGTGGAGGCCGCCATCGACCGGCTGGCGCTGGTCAAGGACAGCCTCAGCTACACCTTCGGCTCCAGCATCCGCAGCGAGCTGGACCGGTACTTCGGCTACATCGGCAAAAACGCCAAGGCGGAGCGCAAGCACGCGCGCGACCAGCGCCGCCATGACCGCCTGACCGCCCGCGGCAAAACGCCGGACTGGGAGGTCGCCGCCGCGGCCGTGACGGATCTCGACCTTGTGCGCGAGAACATCCTGCACCTGATCGACCGCATGGCGCGCCATTTTGAGGAGCTGCTGCAAAACCGCGGCGGCCGCGATTTCGACGCGGAGACGACCGCCGCCATCGACTACCTGATGTACAACGCGCAGGGCGTCGTGGCGAAGGTGACAAAGCGCATTGCGCGCGACCGCGCCATCAAGCTGATGGAGGAGGTCGGCATCGCCGAGCCGCGCAAGCGCTACAACCAGTACCCGTTTGAGTTCTCCGGCGGCATGCGCCAGCGCATCGTCATCGCCATCGCGCTGGCCGCCAACCCGGATATCCTGATCTGCGACGAGCCGACCACCGCGCTGGACGTGACCATCCAGAGCCAGATCCTCGAGCTGATCAACAACCTCAAGGCGGAACGCCAGCTGTCCGTCATCTTCATCACGCATGACCTCGGCATGGTGGCCAACATGGCCGACCGCGTGGCGGTCATGTACGCGGGCAAGATCGTCGAATACGGCACGGCGGAGGATGTGTTCTACCATGCGGCGCACCCCTACACCTGGGCGCTGCTCTCCTCCATGCCGGATCTGGACACCAACGAGAAGCTCGAGGCCATCCCCGGCACGCCGCCGAACATGATCTATCCGCCCAAGGGCGACGCATTCGCCGCGCGCAACAAGTACGCCATGCAGATCGACTTTGAGCAGGGGCCGCCCATGTTCAAAATCAGCGACACGCACTATGCCGCGACCTGGCTGCTGCATCCCGATGCGCCAAAGGTCGAGCCGCCCAAGGTGATGACAGACCGCATCGCCCGGATGAAGCAGAGGAGGGAGGAGGCCGCACATGCAGAACAATGACCGCGACGTACTGCTCAGGGTCGAACACCTCTGCCAGTATTTCAAAATGGAGGGCGGCGAGCTCAAGGCCGTCGACGACGTCAGCTTCGACATCAGGCGCGGCGAGGTGCTGGGCCTTGTGGGCGAATCCGGCTGCGGCAAGACTACGACCGGCCGCTCCATCATCAAGCTGTACGACATCACCTCCGGCAACATCTACTTCAAGGGCGTGCGCATCTCCGCCGGCACGCGCAGCTACCGGGACCGCATCCGGCAGGCGCAAAGCGAGTACAGGGAGGCGGCCGCCGCGCTCGAGCAGCAGGTGAAAAACGGCGAGATCGACCACGCCGCGCGGGCGGAGCGCCTGGCCCGGCTGCGCGCGCAGCGCGACGAAACGGTCGCCGCGCAGCGCAGGCTCATCCGCGAGGCACAGCACGACCAGAAGAACAGCGACCGGATGTACCGGGCGCGCCAGGTCGAGCGGATCGAGCGCGAATATGCGCCAAAGCTCGCCGCCGCGCAGGGCGAGGCGCTTGCCGCGCTGAACGCGGAATACAAGGATGCGCTGCGCAAGGCGCGCAAAGCGCGCCTCGTGACGCAGATCCAGATGATCTTCCAGGACCCCATTGCCTCGCTCGACCCGCGCATGACCGTGCGCGAGATCATATCCGAGGGGCTGATCATCCAGGGCGAGCGCGACCGCAAGGCGATCAACGAGCGCGTCTATGAGATGCTGGAGCTCGTCGGCCTGGTGCGCGAGCATGCGGGCCGTTATCCGCATGAATTCTCCGGCGGCCAGCGCCAGAGGATCGGCGTGGCCCGCTCGATCATCATGCGGCCGGATCTCATCATTGCGGACGAGCCGGTCTCCGCGCTAGACGTTTCCATCCAGGCGCAGGTGATCAACCTGCTCAACGACCTGCGCGAGCGGTTTGGGCTGACCATCCTGTTCATCGCGCACGACCTGTCCGTCGTCAAGTACTTCTCCGACCGCATCGGCGTGATGTACTACGGCAAGATGGTCGAGCTCGCCTCGTCGGACGAACTGTTCCGCAATCCGCTGCATCCGTATACGCGCTCGCTCCTGTCGGCCATCCCGCTGCCGGACCCGATCTACGAGAAGAGCCGCCGGCGCATCATCTACAATCCGCTCGCCGAGCACGACTATACCACCGATAAGCCGTCGTTCCGGGAGATCAAGCCGGGGCATTTCGTGCAGTGCAACGATGCGGAATACGAAAAGTATCTCGCAATTCTGAAGTGATGCGCAAACGCCTGAAGGAGTATCTCGTTCCTTTTGGATGCGGATTGTTGATTGCGCTGGCGGTGTTTCTGTTCTCCGACAAGTCGATGGAAAGAGGCGTGATACATCGTCTATGCGATGCCTTTTTCGTACCCGCTGTTTTCCTGTTGGGAGCAGGCGGTCTGGCGTTTGCCAACCTGCATGGTCTGTTCGATGTCTTCAGCTATGGTATTCGCAAGCTTGCAGATACCGCTTGGCCCTGGGTCGGCTTTTTGAAGGAAGAAGATCGAAATGGGAACTATGCTGATTACCGGTTACGCCGTCAGAAAAAGCGCCATTTCCCTCGGGGTCTTCTTCTTTCCGGCGCCACGTTCCTGGCGTTAGCAATAGCTTTTTTAGTCGTCTATTTTTTGCTGTAACCGCGCAATACCCGTGCCGTTCCATGCTGGCAATCCTTCTGATGAATTTCAGAAACTGTCATGAAATTGCTTGACGAAAATTGAAACAAAACCTATACTATACATGGAATTTTGATAGCGGTTTCAATATTGGATATGAGAGGTGGGGCATACTTTGCAAGAGGTAACGATCTACGACATTGCTGATCTGGCCGGGGTTTCCGCAAGTACGGTATCCCGGGTAATTAACAATTATCCTTATGTAAAAATGGCCACCAGAGCCCGCGTTTTGAAACTTCTGGAAGAGTACCACTACGTCCCCAATGAAACCGCCCGGGGACTGGTGAATCAATCCTCAAAAATGATCGGCATCCTGATCTCTGACATTCGCACTACACAGCATACGGATGGCGTCTATTATATTGAACGCGAGCTCTCTCGCCAGGGGTATTCCTGTCTGATCTATAATACTGGCGTCGCCGAAAAGGATCAGGCCAGATACATCCAGTTGCTTAGCCAAAGGAAAGTGGATGCTGCCGTACTGATGGGCTCCATTTATCAAACGGAAGAGATCTGTAAGTCCATACAGACGTACCTGCCGACGACACCCGTTGTGATTTGCAACGGCTTTCTGGAGGCGCCCAACATCTATGGGCTGATTGCTGACGAGCGCAACGGCGTTTGCGACTGCGTGGAGCTTCTCGCCAACAAGGGGAGGAAGAGGGTCGCTTTCGTTGTCAATCAGTACACACCAAGCAATTATTTGAAGGAGCAAGGCTACCTCGACGGCATGCGTCGTTTCCTGCCGGAAGCAGAGCCGATTGTCATCCAATCCGGTTCATCGGTACAGGAGATCTTTCAGGCCACTACTGAAATGGTAAAACTTCACCCTGAAGTGACCGGCATCATTTTCTCGGAGGATCTTCTGGCCGCCGTCGGCATCCGCGCCTTGGCAGAGCTGCATCTTTCAGTCCCAGGTGATGTTGCAATCATCGGCATCAATAATTCACAATTTGCCGAGATCTGCGTGCCTACGCTCACCTCTCTGGATAATATGTTGTACGATCTGAGTCTCATGGCCGCCAGGAATTTGACTGCCTTATTGCAAGGGGAACACATCAACAAAAAAATGATGATTTGTTCCAAGATCGTAGAGAGGCAATCGACATAACCAAACCATCGTTTTCACTGACGCCAGTTCATATCGGACTGGCGTTTTACTTCGCTGTGCTTCACATTATTTGGTTGAAATTAAATCTCTTTAATAAATTTGAGCCTATTTGAAAAAATGTCTTGCTTTTTGCAATCGAATGTGATATTTTATTTATGCAATCGAAATCATTCGTATATTTGCAAGTTGAAAAGTAAACCCTGATGAGGAGCAAGTATGAGGATCACGATTTTGGGCGCCGGCGCAATGGGCTGCCTGTTCGGCGGTTACCTGTCAAAAAAGAATGATGTGTATTTGGTTGACGTAG
>OLXK01001295.1_pt1 | contig 18152 bp, 20 predicted proteins | sample 1674321 | NCBI WGS metagenome assembly OLXK01 (sample SAMEA103958162, study PRJEB25191) | human gut metagenome | reverse complement strand
AATACTAAGGAATGACGTAGAAGGAATAATAAGACTGAAAAGCTAGTTTTTTCTAGAATTATGTTCTAAAATTGAAATAACGTCTGAAACGTTTGATATATAAGAGGTTGACGAAGTGCAAAACAAGTCGCCTCGACCATTTTAAGAGATTTTTTAAAGAATTTCAGAAAATTCCAAAAAAGTCTAAAATGTGAAAAGGCACATGTCTGTAAGATTACAGCATGTGTCTTTAATTTTATCAAATTCTATAAAATTCTTGAAAATACCAAAAAAATTTCAAAAATAAATTTCAAGAATTATTTTTTATCTCAAAAAATTTCAAGAAAATTTCAAGAATAGCAATCTCTTATCCCATCTGGATTAGGAGGAATTTCAATGTTAACTTTTGTACCACATAAAATTAAAGAAGATTATCGAAAAGTTGAATTTTTTCGAGTAAACAAAGAACTTTGCAATAATGAGATTTATAAAGATTTATCTCCTACAGCAATTCTACTATATTCTCTATTATGTGATAGATTATCGCTTACCTATAATAATGAATTGACAAATAATATTCCTAAAGGGAAAAAACATTACTATGATGAAGAAGAAAATATGTATGTGATTTTTACGAGAATGGATTTAGAAACAAAATTACATGTTGGTAAGTCTGCTATTAGTTCTGCATTTGAACAACTAAATAAAGCTAATTTAATTAGAGAAAAGAGACAAGGAAATAATAAACCTAATAGAATTTATGTAGGAAAAACTATATCAGAAATAAGAGAAGAATTTATAAATGTGAAGTCTGAAAGTCAAACTTCTGGAAGTCCGTTTTTCAATTGTCCAGAGGTTAGAAAATCAGATACAAATAAAAATAATAGATTTAATACAAAGAATAAATATAACACATTCTATAATTATGAAGGTCGAGATTATTCTGATATGGATTGGTCAAAATTATATGCAAATTAAATTTAGGAGGATTTGATTATGGAAAATTTAAAATTAACTTATCGTAAAAATGGTGATTATTTTATTCCAAATTTAGTTTTAGAAAATGAAGAAAATAAAAACAATCAAATAGGAAAATATGGATATTTAAGATTAGACTATTTAAGGAATTATAAAAAAGCCGAATATGAATTAATGAGAATTAATTGTAGTTTAAGAAAACATATTATTGAAATAGATTTACAAGCTAAGGAAAAAGTGAAATTATTAATAAATCAATTTAAAGAAACTGAAAATATTTCTGAAAGTTTAAAAGATACGAATCTTCTTGAATGGGTTGGAAAAATGAATAATATTAAAAATAAAGCTGAAGAAATTGTTTTAAAAGAATTAATTTATGTTTAATTTTAGGAGGATTTATTATGAGTAATTTAAGAGAGGTTAATGATGATATTTTAAAGGATTGGTTGTTATTTAGAGAAGATGAAATTTCTTCTTTGACTTGTGATGAGGATAAAAAACATTGGGTTTATTTTGATGAGATTTCTGATAAAATTTTGAGAAATATTCCGAAACAAAATAGAAATTATGTCCAAAAGCAACTTAATATTCTTGATGATAATTTTATGGATTACATTGGTTATTGGAATGAGAAGTATTATAGGAATGGTTTTTGTGATGGTGTGCAGATGATTGGTGGATGTGTAGAGAAATAAGTAAATGGCGAGTAATTTTTAACATTCACTCGCCTAAATTAATTACATTAATCATTTGTAATTTATATTTTTACATTCTACTTTTTTAGAATATTTTTTCCAAACTTAACTCCAATTGTAGTTAAAACAACTGCCCCTGCCACTCCAAGAACACTCCATAAAAATTTTTTGTTTTCTGAATCTTTTTCGGAACCTATTCTAGCAATTTCCATATCATTTTTTTGTTTATCTTTTTCCATTTCAAATGCTATTTCTATTATTTGCATTTCACGATTTAAAATTTCTTTTCTTTCTGTTTCTGATAAATTACTATCATCTAAAGCTTTACTATAATCTGCTCTTACTTTTTTACACAACTCATAAAATTCATTTTTATTGTTTGAATTATCTAATTCTTTACTCAAAATATCAAAAACTTGCTCAACACTATCTTGATCCTTTTCTAAAATAGTGTCTATAATTCCTTTCATATTTTCTATAGAAGTAATTGTGACTTCAGATTTAATATTTGTATTTGAATTTAAAAGATTTATAACATCGATTTTTGAAACTTCTTTCTTTTTTACTTTATTATTCATATTCATTCTCCTTCTAGTAATTTTGTTTTTGCTCTATTGGAATTTCTTTTTATATTGCTTCATTTTTAATATAGTATATCCATTTATGGTTAACTTCTTTTTACCTAAAATGTTAAATAAGATTTCTTTATACTCATCAAGCTTCAGATATTTATCTATTCCATATATTTCTGATAATTCTGAAATTTTATATGCTTTTACCCCTTTAGCATTAATACTAGCAAAATCATCTCCGAAATTTTCTTCTTTATAGTAATCCTCCAGCTCTCCATCCTTCATTATAAATATATTATTGTTATATAATTCTTTTATAAAGTCTAAAATTTCTTTTTGTAATTCTATGTCTAAATCTTTTAATTTGTCTTTAGTAAATATTCTATTTCTAAAACTTTTCCATATATCATTTAAATTATTATCATATGCATTTTTTTCTATCATTTCATCTAATGTATTAACTAGCGATTCCCAATCTCTACTATTAGTTTCTTTATTTATAGCTTTATTATTCTTTAATTTTTCTGTCATTTTACTTCTAATATCATTTAGTTTGTTTTTATTATCTTCACATAATAAATCTTCTAAATTTTTTGTTAACAAATCATAATCAGCGATAATATAATTTTTTATATTGAGCTCGTCTAATACCTTCCTATATATATTAAAATATGATTTACCTCCAACTTTTATAATAGATATATCATTATTATTTAGAATATTTTTTCCATATATTTTTTTTACAATACAAGGTATAAGGATTTGTTCTTCACCTTCAACTAATATAACTTTTTCTGCAAAAAACATCTCTGTATTTTTATGTTGTAATTCAATTTTTAGCTTTTGTAATTCTTTCCCATCTCCATAATTATTTTTATTTATTCTGCTCTTTTTCGTTCCTTCTACTGTTTTCCTTATAACATTTATATTATCAATATCAACATTATGAATAAATTCTTCTGAATGTGTAGTAATAATTATTTGATTTTCACTATTTCTTCCATCATTTCTAATGAAATCATTTAATATATCCGAAAGCATTCTTTTCGCATGAGGATGTAAAAATAGTTCGGGTTCTTCTAATATTAATAATGAAGATTGATTAAATACTTTACAGTAAAACTTAAATAGTTCTATCATAATAAGACTTTGCAACCCACTACCTTTATTTTCTAATGGTGTTTCTATTCCATCATCAACAGATAATCTTATATTCTTGTAATAATCTTCACTTTTATTTTCTAACATGTTGATGTCAATTTTTATATTCATTAAACTTAAAGTTTTCTTTAATTGAAGATTAAGATCAGTTTTTAAATCAGAATATACTTTTCCAATAGTTTTCTTTAAATTATTTGATGCTTTGTCTATTTCTAATTGATGCTCACTACTGCAAGAATCATTCCATTCTTTCTGCAATAGTTTTCCATACCATGACCATTTAGATATTTTTAATGTAGATTCTGTCGTTCTAAAAGCTGGTATCAATAAACTTGTTATTAACGTAGCTTTTATATTGGGATTTATATATAACATTCTATAATATTTTATAATTTTTGTCCTGCTAAAAGCCTTGAAATCATCTTCTTCAACTTTCAAAAGTACATTATATAAATTTATATCATCATCTTTATTATAATATTTATATACCCATATTTTCTGCGTATTTTCTAATAATGCTTTTAATTGGTCTTTCTTAAACCACTTTAATAAATTTATTCCTCTATACTCAAATTTATCAGGATAAATTTCCTTTAGTTCATCATCATCCTTAATAAGCCATTCACTATTGAATTGTTCATCACTTTCATTAAAATATTGTGATATATCTATTAATGCGGTACTTTTCTTTATATTATCTAATAATGAAAAATCTAAATTGCTAATTTCATCTATTTCTGCTATAATTTTAAATTCTTTTTTTATCGGATTAGAAGAATCTGTATAAAATATTTTATCTTCGTATGAAGTTGTATTATATTTATCAGATAATATTTCATTTAGAGCTGACACGATATTACTTTTGCCTGCATTATTTTTTCCTACAAGAATATTAATGCCTTTGTTAAATATAAAAACTTCATCCTTAATACTTTTATAATTTTTAATTATTAATTTACTAATGTACATATTATCAACTCCACACTTACTTTCTATTTTTATAATCTGATATACATGTATTTTTTAATTCTCTTCTGTATTTAATGCTTTTACAATATTTTCTGCAATTCTATTTATTACAGGAACTACGACACTATTTCCAGCTTGTTTATATAATCTCGCGTCACTCATATCTGTTGGTAATTTATATGATTTAGGATAGCCTTGGGCATAAAAACATTCAATAGGTGTTAGTTTTCTTATTCCATATGGTGTTTTAATTAATGGAACATTATGCCCACCTTCTCCCATATTAGCTGTAAGCGTAGGTACTAAATTATTTTGATTTTTTCTTACATATTTTCTTCTCCATTGATAAACAGTTGAATCATCGTCCATTCCTTCTTCTAATAATTTATATATATCACCTTTATATTTTCCTTCAGTATAATAATATTTTTCATCTTCTTTTGTTTCAAAATTAAATACTTTATATATATTGTTATTTAAAGCAATTGGTAATGGCATTTGAAATCTATCATAATCTTCTTTTTCTCTGAAAGCTACTATATATATTCTTTCTCTATTTTGTGGAATATCTCCATATTCACATGCATTCATAACTTGATATCTTATTTTATCTTTATATCCAGCCTGTTCTAATCTATCAATTATTGTTCTAAATGTTTCTCCATTATTGTGTCCAACTAAATTCTTAACATTTTCTAAAAATATTACTCTAGGTTTTCTGACTTTAAATATTCTTTCCATCTCGAAGAACAAATCTCCTGTACGATCATCCTCAAATCCTTTTCTATATCCTGCAACAGAAAAAGATGTACATGGGAATCCACCTACCATTATATCAAATTCTGGTATTTCTTCTAGTTTAACATTATGAATATCTCTACAATCAACTTTAGTATCAAAATTTTTTTCATATGTTTTAACTGCATATTTATCAAATTCATTTGCATATGCAATCTCGCAATTATTGGTTTGTAGAAAACCTAAATCAATTCCTCCTACACCTGCAAATAAGCTACAAATTTTATACATAAAAGCCTCCTTATGCGGCGCGCCGCAATTTATATTTATAATTTAGTAGAGTAAAGCACTCTACCTTTCTTTAATCTTTAACAATTTGACCTCTCCTTATATTGAATTTTACAGTAGGTTCAAGATTTCTCTTTTCTATAATACTTTCAATTATTCTTATGTGAGGTCTTTTTCCAGCTTTTTGATAGTCTCCAACTGTTGCAGTTTTTGATACTGGAAGTTTCTTTAATTCTTCTGAATTAATACCTGTGTCATAAACAAATAGCATATTAAAATCTAAATCAAATCTTAAAAATATTAAATCGTCAAAATCGCATCTTGGTCCAAAACTACTTAAATCATATCCAAAATTGCTTGTGGCTTTAAATTCATATTTTTTACCATCTTTTGAATATGCATCTCCACCTGTACTTTTGTTCCAAAGTAAATCTAAGCAATAACATCCCATTGGTTCGCTAATAGCGTCAGGCATGTTAATACCTCTTGAAACCAAGCTTTTTACATATGTATTTAAATCTTTCCATTTAAAAAATGCATCACATGCTTCTTGAATTCTTGGTTCATCAATTTTTATTAAATATTCTGTATTCATTAATCACCATTAGAGTGCTAAACTCTATCGGCATTATATAATACTTTTAAAAAAATTAAAAGATATTTAGACATATTTCTCATAAATTTTTTTATAAAAGGGTTTTGGGATTTTATCCCATTGTACAGAATTCCGTGTGAACGAATTCAATGCTTGCTAGGACAAGAAATTAAATTTTTCATTATTTTTATGTACTTTTAAAAGTACTAATTAATGTACTTAAAAAATGTTTATTGGAACATTAGCTTAACAATATTTTATTATAAAAGTACAATTTATAATTTAATATTTAATTCGAAAAAATTATTTATTATCATCTAAAAGTAATAAATTAATTCCCTCTAAAATTCTATAAAATAAAATTTTTTTATTTTTTTGTCCACTTTTTTGAATTTGTAGTGCTGTTATTTATAGACAGAGAAATAAAAATTAAAAAAAATTTAAATTAAATGTATCTTTTTTTAATTTTTTAGTGCTGTTCATTATAGAAGATAAAATTTTCAAGAATTTTAAAAACTTCATATTGCAATATTAAAGATTGCACAAAATTTTTAATAATTTAAATTTCAAAAAAGACCATTGACAATGCATAGATGTTATGTTAAATTTGGACTCGAAGGGTGACCAGAACATACCAAATAACTTAAACATCATGCAAATTAAAGATTTAAGTTAGGAGGTATGACTATGGAAAAGCTTGATAATATAGTTATGTATTCACCAGAAGATGTGAGAAAACTTCTACATTTAGGTAATACTAAATGTTTAGAATTATTCAATTCTGAAGATTTTCCAAGCATAAAAATTGGACGAGCATTTTGGGTAAAAGCAGATTGCTTAGAAAAATTTTTAAGTGAAAAGCATGTTGTTGGAAATAAAAATGAAGATCTTTTCTAACGGACAAATAAATTTTCAAGAAATAACTATTTATAAGAACACCCTGTACTACACAGTATTAGACATTAAAAGTTTTATTGGTACAAGAGTAAAGCAGGGTAGTTTCTTCCTAAAATAAGGAGGTACTAAATGCAACACTCAAAAGGAATTACGGTTGGAACATATACAATAAAGACTAAAAAGAAGGTAAATGCCTTGCCTATCTGTCCAACCTGTAAAAATTGTAAAGATAGGAAAGTTTGTAGTAATAGAAAAAAACTTTCAAAGTGCTCTATATGTAAAAATTGTTCAAATGCTGCAGAATGTGATATTTTTTATATTTCATCTTGTTCAAAAGCAATATTGAATTTAGGAAGAAGTCCTCAAACAGGAAAAGAAATTAAGAAAACTTTTACTGGAAAGACTGAAGATGAAGCATTATATAAACTTTATCAATTTAAAGATAATGTAAAAAGAAATGGACTTCCTAAAAATATTTTGCAAAAAACAATGGTTACTATATACACTTTAGGCTGTCAAATGGAAGAAATAAAAAAGTCTAGAGGTAAAATTGGTACAAATGCATATAGAACAAATATGAGTACATTAAAAAGAATTTCAAATTATGATTTTGCTAATATTCCTATTGAAAAGGTAAAAAGAGAAAGCATTGAAGATTTCTTGGAAGATGAAAGGAATAAGTCTAATTCTATAATTAAAAAGGATTATGGAATGCTTGCAAGAATTTTTGATTATGCTGAAGAAAGTGACTACATAAAAAAGAACTTTTTCAGAGGTTTTAACAAAATTGAAAAAACTCAAAGTAAAATTGCTACAAAACAAGTTAATCCAATGACATTCGAAGAAGAAAAAAGATTTAAGGAGTATTTAATTAATAATTCTCATCCATATAGAAATCTTGTCTTAATCGAATTGTACACTGGAATGAGATTAGGAGAAACTCTTGCATTAAATATATCAGATATTGATATTAAAAGTAATACAATTCGTGTTAGTAAAATATTAACCCATGATGAAAATCATAAACCTTACATACATGATTCTGCCTTATCTCAAACAAAAGACGGTGCTAGACTTGTACAGATTAATGATATATTTAGAAATAATGTTATTGAAGCAATAACTAATGCAGAAGCTAATGAATATAACAAAGAAAAATTATTATTCTGTCAAGATAATGGCTCACTTATTTTAGAAAGTAGCGTAAATAGTTATTTAAAAAAAGTTGCAAAAGAAGTTGGTTTAAGCTATTGGAAACAATTTAGCTCTCATAGATTAAGACATACGTTTGCAACAAGATGTATTGAAGCAGGTATTTCTCTTCCTGTACTTCAAACATTAATGGGACATCATGATATTCAAACAACCATTAATGAATATGGCAAAATATTTAATTTTTACCAAAGAAAAGAGAAAGAAAAATATATTAATTATGTAACAGATGGAATAAGTGAGATGTAAAGCTAATTTGAATAGATAAAAAATAATAAAAATTTCAAGGTCAAATTTCAAGAATAGAATTAAAACTTTGAAATGCAGTAATTGTAATAGATATGTGTTTTATCGAGGTAGTCGCCTCGACCAAAAATGCTGGGTTTGAATAAAACTCAGCAATTTTTTATGAAATTAAATAAATACTGAAATAGTGTAGTTTAAAGGATTTTAAGCTATGCTATTTTTTTGTACGGTTTTATTAAATTCCAGAAAAAGCCAAAAGTTAGGTGGGAAAAATTTGTGTCTTAATTTTTATGCCAGAATTTATTTGTGTCGTAATGAGTGTTGAAAAGGAAAAATGTATGGATGATACTATACAACTATTCAAAGCAAATGAAGTTTTACAATTTAAATATATAAGTGTCCAAAAAGAATTATTTGTAAATCCTAAATATAGTCATCTATCTTCTGATAGTAAATTACTATATGGATTTATACTAAAAAGATTTCATCTTTCTATTCAAAATAACTGGAAAGATGAAAATGACAATATATATTTAATATTTACAAGAAGAGATATTCAAAAATTATTTCATTTATCAGATAAGACTGTTACAAAGGCTTTTAAAGAATTAAGTGATTGTAATCTTATATATGAAAAGAAACAAGGAAGAAATAAGCCTAATCTTATTTATCCTTGTAAAATAGATTTTGAATGGAGTCGTAAAAATTAGGATTCAGGACTCGTAAAATCTACGACTCTGAACTCGGAAAAATTACGACTTAATAATACTAATAGTAAAAATACTAATAGAGTAAAAGGCAACCGACCTTCAAATTTTGAACAAAGAAATTACGAAGGTTTTGATTTTAACACTCTACTTGCAAATTATAAAGAAATTATTTAAAAGGAGATGTTTGAAAATGGAAAATAAAGAATTACCCCAAAATTATATTGATGGAAAAACAGGAATTGAATATAGCTTGGTTGGAGATTATTATATTCCCAATCTAGTTTTACCAGATAGAAAGAATGTAAAACTAGGTAAATATGGAAGAATGAGAGCAAGATATTTAAAAGAAAATAAAAAAGCAGAATATACAATAATGCTTATAGAAGATACCTTGCAAGACCATTTAATTGAAATAGATAAAGCATCAGCTGAAAGATATAATTTATTGATGAAACAATTTGCTGAAAAGGAAAATATTACAGAAGATTTAAAAGCAACTAATCAATTAGAATGGGTTGGCAAAATGAATGCTAATAAAAATGCAGTAGAAGAAATTATATTGAAAGAATTAATTTATGTTTAGGAGGAAATGAAAATGGAAGATATGAAATTATATGATATAGATTCAGGAGAATTATGTGAGCTAATAGATAGCAAAAGAATTGAATTAAGGAATAAAAATAAGGACTATAAAAAATTAAGAAATAAAGTATGTGAAATAAAAGAAAATTATCCAAATATTCTAGCACTTATTGAAGATAATGAAGTAGAAAATTTAGATAAAGAAGAATGTAAAAATCTTCAAAAATTACTTTCATTATATTCAAGAATGATGGACTATGAAGATAGAGAAATTTTTTTTTTAGGTGCAAAAGAAAATTATTTTTATTTTAAAAATTTAGGAATTTTAAAATAGTTTTTAGAAGAAATTTCAGAGCAAAGTTTCTTCTTTTTTACACAATTTTTTAGCCAATAGTGGATAATTAGGGTCAATTTTTACAACTTGAAATATCAAAAGCAAGCGACGCATTTATACACCCGTATAAATACACAGCTAAAATTTCATTATAGAAATTTTATATGGGAAAATTCTTCCCCAAGCCCCTAATTTTTTTGAAAGGAGCGAGTGATTTTATGAGAACAAGAACTATAAAACAACAAGTTTATTTAAATGCAGATGAGAAAAAAATATTGAAAGAAAAATCTAAAAGAGCAGGACTAAATGAATCTGAATTTATACGAAGTATGATTAAAGGTTACAAGATAAAAGAACAACCAACAAAAGAAATCAGAGAATTTACAAGAGATATATCTGGAATAGCAAATAATATAAATCAAATTGCAAGAAGTGTTAATATGAGGTATGGTCGTAATGAAGATATAGAATATATAAAAAATACTATTTCAAAATTTATTTTAGATTTTCAAAAGAAAGTATATTCATGAAATTAGAAAGAGGTATTGCAATGGCTGTTATGAAAATAAAAACAATTAAAAGTAATTTGCAAGCAGTTATAAATTATGGTAAAAATGGTGATAAAACGGATAATGGTATTCTAGTATCAAGTGTAAATTGTTCTTTAAATACTGCTTATGAAGAAATGGAACTTACTAAAAAATTTTTTCATAAAGAAGATAAATCTCTAGGCTACCATATAATACAATCATTTAAAGGAAATGAAGTATCTCCTAAAACAGCAAATCAAATAGGAAAAGAACTTGCAGAAGAATTATGGGGAGATAAATATCAGATAATTATATGTACTCATATAAACAAAGAAAATGTGAATAATCATCTGATTTTAAATTCCGTATCATTTATTGATGGAAAGAAATATCATAATTCAAACTCTGAAATTGCATTTATGAAAGAAACATCTGATAATTTATGTGTAAAATATAGACTATCATTAGTAAGTTCTCCACGAGCCGAAAAAGAAAAAACATTTAGGCAAAATCATATTGATTATTTTAATCGTAGAGATGAAAAAATGCAAGAGGTAATAAATGATATAGATGAAGCAATAAAATCTGCTAGAAGGTATTCTGACTTCAAATTAACTTTAAAAGCAAAAGAATATGAAAATATAAAAGACACAGGAAAATATTTATCTCTAAAAACACCTTATTATTCAAGAAATATGCGAATTGATAGAGTATTTGGAGAAAGATATTCAGTTCAAGGAATTAAGGAAAGAATTTATTATAAAGGAAAAGAAAAAATTCCTGTTGCTAATCTAAATAAAAAGTATTACAGAAAAGTTTATACTGGTCCGAAAATAAATAGATTTTTATTGAAGACCTGTTCTTTTTATAGATTATATGTACATTATTTATATTTCTTTGGAAAACTACCTGCTAAAAATCAATATAAAGAATAAACTCCAGAATATTATAAACAAAAACGAAATAATAATATGATTTTTGAAGAAATTAATTTTTTGGCGAGAAATAGTTTTAAATCTGTTAGTGAGGCAGAAATTTATAGAGATAATTTAGAAAATCAATTACCCGTATTAAAGGGAAAAAGAGAAATTTTATGGAGAAAACACAAATCTGCAGACGAAAATGAGAAAACAGATATTTTTAAAGAAATAAAAGAACTTACCGATAAAATTGACACTATTCAATCACAAAAAAGAGCTTGTAATAGGATTATTGCTAGATATGAAGAGATTAAAGAAGATTATAAGAAAGAGATTGGGGCAAAAGAAAAATCAAAAGAACTAATAATTGCTGATAAGAAGAACAAAAAATTGAGAAATAGATAAAGCTATATCATCTAAATGCTGATTTTTTTTGACGCTTCAATCATTTTGATATATAATAGAATTATGAACTAAAGGCGTTCAAATTGTGAACCATACCACAGCACTTGTATGGTAGAAAGGGAATACTATGACACTTAATGATTTTCTTCATCGGTACGAGGGAATTGTTCTGAAAAAAGAGTGAAGAGAAAACTGAATTGCTCTGTGAATTTCTTCCTATTGCGACTTGGTATTTATTTAAAACCAATCACGGAAGATATTTTACCTGCAAGGATTCTTTTAAGAACTCTGAAAGCAATGTTGGAAAAAATGGCGAGATGTCAAATTTGACAGCATTGTCGAAGGCAGATCATATCCTTTTTAATTCCTTTTAAAAGTCCATTTACATACAATTCCTATTGTTTGTAAATGGACTTTTTTAATTAAAGAAAACCACCTCATTCATAATCGAAAGAGGTGGCGGAGGTATTTCTCCTAGTTGTCGGGCTACTTGGACATCATATATGCCATGAGCGCATACATAGAATGTCCTGACATAAAGAGGTTGTCCATAAACGGCTCCCCTTTGAACATCTGTGCCCTTAACCGAGCGAAGACGTCTTTCTCATCCATCCAAAGGATTTCAGAGTCAATCTGCTCCATCTCATCAAGACACTGATCCCTCAGTCCATAGACTTCAGCCACGGCTACGCCGTAGTTTTCGTCAGATTTGGACGGATCAAGGAGAGACGGTCCCTTCACGAGAGAGTAGGCATCCTTAACAAGGAGACCAGTTTCTTCGCGAGTTTCACGGATGGCAGCAGCCTCTTCAGATTCTCCATCATTGATGACTCCTGCGGGAATCTCAATGTAGTTCTGTCCAGTAGTGGAACGGAACTGCTGGATGAGTGCAATCTGACCATTCTTGCGAACGACGATTGCCACAGAAGGTTTACTCTTTATGATAGTGTGGGTCAACACATGGTTGCCCTGATCGTCAGCATAGCTGACTTTCACACCCTCCATCCGAGGGGTTTTGAAAACGCGCTCTTCGTTAGTTTTAACAAGTTTCTTCACAATGTATTCCTCCTAATAAAATAGTGTTTAACTAACTATTATAATTATACCATAAATTGATTAAAAAAACAAATTTTCAAGTCTTAAGGTCGTACTATTAACATAATAAATTTATTTGCTTGTACTTTTTTCAAATTTTAGTGTATAATTTAAGTACAATAAAGAATAATATATATTATAAATAATATTATTTAATGGGTCTGAAATAGTTTACTAGATTAGGACCTGACCCGCGCTGAACGACAAGCGTCAGTAAAAGCCATTCATAGCGAATGGCTTTTTATTATAATCTTTTATTCTTTAATAAATCTATAATTTGTCTAAAATCTTTTCCTGTAAAGAAATATTTTTCTGCTTTAGTAAATGGCATTTTATTTTTCAATTTGCTGTGACATATCTATTTTAAATCTACATTCTTTGAAATTTACAAGAAAAAGGAGAATACAAAATGACTAAAAAGAAGAAAAATTATAATGAAAAAGCACCATACTTAGTAAAAAAAGCACGAGTAAAAAACAATAGACCTATGTGTCCTAAATGTAGTAAATGCCTAGACAAATCTTTTTGCTATCACAGAAGGAATCTTAAACTAATGAATAAATGTCCAGATTGTCATAATTGTTCCGATAACAAGCATTGTAATAAATTATATATATCAGAGAAATATAGTGTAACAATTGTAGTAGGAGTTGATGAAGAAACAGGTATTCCTATAGAAACGCAACGAAAAGAGTCGCAAAAATATGTTGATAGTGTTAAAATGCTTTTGGGTGATTCTATCAACGAATATACAAAAGAAGAAAAATCGTTAAATCTATAGAAAATACTAAGGAATGACGTAGAAGGAATAATAAGACTGAAAAGCTAGTTTTTTCTAAAATTATGTTCTGAAATTGAAATAACGTATGAAGCGTTTGATATATAAGAGGTTGACGAAGTGAAAAACAAGTCGCCTCGACCATAAGTATAAAGTGGTAAGAAAAATCTTACCACTTTTTTTATCTCACTAAATTAAACAATTCTTTTATATCTTCTACAATCAACTTTCCCACTTAAATAATTAGACAATTTTTCGCCATTTATTAAAGACTCTTTTTGCATTTTTGAAAGAGTTTTTATTTGATATTCTAATTTACAAGCCAAAGATTTATCTTTACTTTTCCAAGCAGATTCAAGTTTTACAGCATTATGTGATTTTGTATATTTTGCACCATTTTTATCTTTAGTTAAATGCTCATTTATTCTTTTATTTAAATCATTTGTCATTCCAGTATAAATTGAATTATCTGCACACCTTAACATATATGTATAATACATTTTTTCACCAACTTTTAATAAATTGTATCATTAAAAAAATCAATAAGCAATAAAAAAGCATTGTAAATAATACACAATATGTGATATATTAAAGAAAATTTTATTCAAAAAATATTTAATTCTTGAAAGGAAATTTATGAATTTAGAAATTTTTAATCTTTTAGGTAATGAAACTAAAAATTTTGTATCAAGTTTCGTTAATGAATTAGCAAAAGCTTTAGATAAGGGGAATAATATGAATATAGGGGTAGTATATGGTTTAGACAATGAAAAAATAACATTGCTGAATCCTGAAAATGGAAAAGAAGAAGATATATACATATATACAACTGAAAATGAACTGGAGAAATTACATAATCATGGAATTTATGAAAATATATATAAAATGAATAAATTAGATTTTTATAATCTATACTCAGGTCAAAAAGTACAGTTAAATGGAGATAAATGTGAGTTATATAATGGAGAAATAGATATAAAAAGTGATGATGCTTGGTACAAATTAGATGATTTGTATGGAGTATTAAGAGACAACGAAAATACTAATTTTGTAGTGCAAAAAATAACTGATGATAAAATTTATTTAACACATGAAAATGGAAGTGGTTCAATATATACATATAAAGAATTATATCCAGACTTTAATGTTGGAGATATAGTAAAAAGAGTAAATGGAAAATATATAAAATAGGTGAAAAAATGAGCAAAAGAAAAACAAAAAAATTAATTACAAGTATAATATTTTTAATTGCAATAATTACAGGAGTTTATTTCGGAAATATCGAGCTAGATGAAAATGTATTAGATAATACAACTCAGGAAGTATCTTATAATTTAGGCGAAATTCCAGAATACAATGGAGAAATATATGTAACAATAAATAATAATATTCCAAATTTTGAACAAAGTGATTTAACAAATGAATGCTTTGAAAAATACAGCAAATTAGACAAACTGGGTAGATGTGGAGTTGCGTATGCAAATTTAGGAAAAGATACAATGCCAAAAGAAGGAGAAAAAAGAACATCAATTAGTCATATATATCCATCTGGTTGGCAAAGTGTAGAGTATAATGGAAAAAGCTTATATAATCGTTGTCATTTAATTGCGTATAGTTTATCAGCAGAAAATGCGAATAAACAAAACCTTATAACAGGAACCAATTATTTTAACACAAGCGGAATGTTACCATTTGAAACAAAGGTATTAAACTATTTAAAAGAAAATGAAGATAATCATGTACTATACAGGGTAACTCCAATATTTGAAGGAAACAATTTAGTGGCAAGTGGAGTACAAATAGAAGCACAGTCTGTAGAAAATAATGAAATATGCTTTAATGTGTATATTTATAATGTACAACCAAATATAGAAATAGACTATAGCAATGGTTATAGTAAGTTAAAACAATAAAATCACATTACCTGCTTAATTTGAATAAATTATAGCAGGTGATTTTTTATGAGTATTGTTCCAACAAATCAAAAATACTATTATTCACTAATGATGAAAAACATACAAGAATTAAAAAGTAAATACAATTTTTTAGAAGTAGGAAATATAGGCTTTAGTACACTTGGCAAACAGCTTCCATACATAAAAATAGGAACCGGAAGAAGAAAGATAATGTATAATGCAGGAATGCATGCAAATGAGTATATATGTTGTATTTTTCTTATGAAATTTGTAGAAAACTTTTGTCAAAGCTATGTTCTAAATAGTAGAATATTTGGTCAAAATGCACGAAAATTATTTAATAATGTTTCTTTATACATCTTACCAATGATGAATCCAGATGGAATAGATATAGTTACTAATCAAGTTGAAAAAAATAGTGATATATATAAAAAGTATTTAAAAATTTCAAGTGAATTTCCTAATATACCATTTCCAAGTGGTTGGAAAGCAAATTCTAATGGAGTGGATTTGAATTTACAATTTCCGGCAGGTTGGCAAGAAGCTAGAAAAATAAAATTTGAACAAGGATATACAAAACCTGCACCTCAAAATTTTGTGGGAGAAGGTCCATTAACACAAAGTGAAGCATTAGCAATATACAATTTTACATTAAAAAATAATTTTGAACTAACAATATCATATCATACACAGGGAAAAGAAATTTATTGGGATTTTCAAAATATTAATCCACCAAATGGTTATGAAATAGGTAAAATATTTGAAAAAGTTAGCGGTTATAATTTGACAGATGTGCCATATAATTCGAGTTTTGCAGGATATAAAGATTGGTTTATTCAAAATTATAAAAGGCCAGGTTATACAATAGAAGCAGGAATAGGTGAAAATCCACTTCCGATATCTCAATTTGATGAAATATATAATGACAATATTGGGATTTTAGTTTTAGGAATGTTAATATAAAAAGTAAAAAAACTAAATAATTTTTTTGAAATTGTGTATACTAATTGTAAAATGTTGTGATACAATAACAAAAAAATGGAAGGAGACAAAAGATGGACAAAAAAGAAGCTGAAGAATTAAAAAGTAAATTATTTAATAAAAAGGAAAATGGCTGGAATGCAAAAACAGAAGAACAAAAACAAAAAATTTTTGAATATGCTAAAGGCTATATAAATTATATGAATAAATCAAAGACAGAAAGAGAGATTATAAATACTTCAACAGAGATAGCACATCAAAATGGATTTAAAGATATAAAGGATTGTGAAACTTTAAAACCAGGAGATAAAGTTTACTGGAACAACCGTGGAAAAAGCATGTATTTAGCTGTTATAGGAGAAAAAAGTATTGAAGAGGGAATGAATATAATAGGTGCACATGCAGATTCTCCAAGGTTAGACTTAAAACCAAATCCTTTATATGAAGATTCTGAATTTGCATACTTAAAAACACATTATTATGGTGGAATAAAAAAATATCAATGGACAACAATTCCACTAGCAATACATGGAGTTATAGTTAAAACAAATGGCGAAAAAATAACTGTAAATATAGGAGAAGATATGAATGATCCAATATTTACAATTACAGATTTATTACCACACTTAGCACAAGACCAAATGAAGAAAAAATTAGCAGACGGAATTGATGGAGAAGATTTAAATTTACTAATTGGAAGTATGCCAATAGGTAGTGAAATAGCTGAATCTGTTAAATTAAATATTTTAAATATATTAAATGAAAAATATGGAATAACAGAAAAAGATTTATTAAGTTCAGAAATAGAGTTAGTACCAGCAATGCCTTGCAGAAGCATGGGATTTGATAATAGCATGGTTGCTGGTTATGGGCAAGATGATAAAATATGTGTTTATGCATCTTTAACAGCATTAATGAATGTGCAAAATCCTGTTAAGACAGCAGTATGCATTATATCTGATAAAGAGGAGATCGGAAGTATGGGAAATACAGGTATGGAATCACATGTATTTGATACATTCATTTCAGAAATATTAAACAAATTAGGAATAAATAGACCTAATTTATTGGAAAAAGTTTTTTGTAATTCTAAAATGTTATCAGCAGATGTGGATGCTGGACTAGATCCAATATATGCAAGTGTTTCAGAAAAAAATAATGCATCATATTTAGGAAGAGGAATAGGACTTAATAAATATACAGGAGCTAGAGGAAAATCTGGAGCATCTGATGCAAATGCTGAGTTTGTGGCAGAAGTTAGAAAGATATTTGAAGAAAATGATGTTAGATATCAAATTGCTGAACTTGGAAAAGTAGATATTGGAGGAGGAGGCACAATAGCATATATTTTAGCTAATAAAGGAATAGATGTTATTGATTGTGGTGTTCCGGTACTTTCAATGCATTCACCTTATGAGGTTACAAGTAAATTAGATTTATATGAAGCACATAGGGGATATGAGGCATTTTGGAAAAATGCATAATTAAATAAAAAATAAAAAAACGTAGCTAAATTAGAATATATAGAAAAATTTGTGTAAAGTTTAAAAATACACCTTCTTATGATATTA
>OLXK01001287.1_pt1 | contig 18272 bp, 16 predicted proteins | sample 1674321 | NCBI WGS metagenome assembly OLXK01 (sample SAMEA103958162, study PRJEB25191) | human gut metagenome | reverse complement strand
CTGATGCGGCGTTACGGGAAACCATCTGGCTGATTTCCATGCCGCCGGGTTTGATGCGGGGGTCAACGCGCCGGACAGTGATTTCAAAGGTGAAGGCCTGTTCGGGGCGGGTGCTGGTCTGACCGACCAGGCGCATCCTGACCGGATACTGGAATTTCCAGAACCAGACGCCGTTCTCCATCTGTCCCTGGTTGACCAGGGTACCTGCCCCGATAGTGGTTGTGAGGTTAAATTTCTCCTTTTTAATAGTGTCGAGAATGTTCGAGGCCTGAAGGGCATTCACATAGCCGGCAAAGCCGGCTTCGGAAAAGCGGGGGGCCTGTGTCGTGATTTGTTTTCGGTAGTGGACAAAATCGAGATTGAAGGCTTCGCTCAGCGTCATGCTGCCAAAGTTCATGACGTCGCTCTGACTCCAGGCCGGCTGGCTGGTTGGTGCCAGACGGACCAGTCGGCCATTGTCAGTGGCAAAGTATTCGCGCGTCACGCCGGTGGCATGCCAGTACTGTATGCCATTAGCCACCAGGCTGATGCAGAGTGCTGCGCCGCTGTACAGCAACGCCCTGACCAGACCGGGTACCAGCGCGGCCCGTTGTTCTGACTGTGCGATGGTTCTGAGCACGGGGTTATAAATATCTCCGCTGTTATCCGCTTCCGGTGAGACAGGGGAGGTGGGTTGTGCTTCGCTCATGGTGCTCCTGTTCAGAGGTTGTAGTCTTTCCAGGGGTCGATATTCCCCGGCAGATGTTCATTCACCCGATCCACGACGGCATCACAGACCTGGTTTTCCAGGTCGCGGAGGAGCTTGTCCAGGCTGGGGAACTGCGGAAGAGTGATACTGATGTCCTTGATGCGGGACAGGCAGGACTGCAGGGAGGAGGCGACGTCATTCTCCCGCTGTGACCATGCCTGGCTGGCTGTGCGCGCCCGCTCCCAGGCGGCTCTGCTGCCGGCTTCGGCAGCGGCCCCCGCCCGGCAGGTGGCGGCACCTGCCACCGGTGATGCCAGGGTGATGCCGGTCAGTATGACCAGCAGCGTTTTTTTCATGTTCATGGTCGTCCTTACCGACTCATCGGCCGGGGCTGTGGGATTGTGCCTGTTGCAGAGTTTTTTCCTGCCTGTCCTCCGCCTTTTGGCTGTCAGACCACTCTTTCCAGGTCTGCTCAAAACCCAGAGAGCGGAAAAGCTTGTCCGGTTGCTCTTCCGGTTTGTGGATGGCGGCAAACAACGGGGAGTCCTGTTGCTTCAGGTGAAACTGCATTATTTGTGGGGACGGACGCTGATGATTATTCTCATCATGGTTAACAGCTTCACCGTAACCGGCAAACTGCAGACCGTTATCCGTCAGGGCATTGATGACCAGCTGACGGTTGTCAGCTGACGGGGTGGCCAGTGCCGGGTAAAGGGTGCCGTTCAGGCGGACCACGCCCTGTAGATGATCATCTGCGCTGTGGACCAGCAGAAGATTCAACTGACGATTGTCCTTATCGGCAGAGGCGATGGCTGGTATCAGTTCATTGGGGGCATTACCAGCGAGGGGGAGTCGCATTGATTGATCCTGAGGTGCTGATGCAGGTTGCCTGTCTTCACCAATGTACAGATTATTGGGAGGATTTTTGGGGGAGCGAACTTCCTGCATTATCTGTGGCCAGTGTTGTTGCATCTGTAACATCACCTGGCTGAATGTTGCCATCGGAAACTCCAGGGTATGCTGACCCGCATGAGGTTGGTCATTATTAACGGTAATGCCGTTACTGACCGGGGTTATGGCCCAGATATTACGGATACGATCCCGCGTTTCACCGGACAGCCGGAATGTTTCTCTCGCCTGCAGTGTCAGTGTGACGGGGTCACCCTTCTGATGGTTTTTGACCAGTTCTTCCAGGCCGTTTCCCCAGTATTCCCGTTTGCCACTGCGGTTGGTGAGCTCCACAAAAAAGCAGCGCCCTTTTCCGGGCGCATACTCTTTTTCTCCGTAGTTTGTCAGGACGGCAGTCACACTTTCACCGGGGCTGAGCTTGCCGGGCGGCTCTTCCACCGGTGTGTCGGGTTGCTGCGGCTGTGCACTGACAGGGGCTTTTTCTGGCGCAGACGACGGGGCGGCGGGGTGTTCCGGTCTGTCGGCCCGGGGGGCTTCAGCTTTTGCCGTGACCGGCGCTTCCGGATGCGGTGTTTCAGCCGTACTGCCTGCTGTTTGTTCAGCCTCTGCCTTCGGTGACACAGGGGGGGCCGGTTGGGCCATTGTTGTCTCTTCCGGTGACTGGCGGTTGAGTTCCGGCGTGGGTCTGTGGGTGACAATGGCATCATGCGCCATCTCTTTTTCCTTGCGGAGTTTTTCCAGTGCTGCCCGCTGGGCCGGGAGTTTCATGCGAACCTTGATGTCGTATTCGACAATCAGCTGCATGGCTTTTTGCTTAAAGGCATCACTGCCGGTCAGCTCGATAACGCCGCCATAGAAGTTGGTGGCCACAGCAAGGGCAGCCAGGACCTTTTTGTCATCAGCGCTGGCACCATCCACCATTTCCAGACGGTTGAGTTTATCCAGGAATGCCGGTTCGCCGTCGACGCGGCAGAGCGCAGTATTGTCGGGTAACTCATCGTATGTAAGATTTTTAATAATCTCGTCCAGGTTGTGCCGCTGCGGACTGTTGGGCCGGCGGGGCGCAAAGATAATCGTGTCCGGTTCTGCTGACGATGTGTCTTCCGGGCTGGTTTCAGGTGGTGACGGTGGTGCTGTGGCCTCTGTCGCAGTTTCGGCCTCCGTAAGCTTATTCTCCTGAATAACGGGAGGTTCGGCGGTGCGTGATTTCCCACCGGTCAGAAAACGGCGAAGACGGCTGAAAAGCGATGGCGTTTCAGGGCGGGCTGCTTCATTCGCTGTGCTGGTCTCAGTGGCGGACACAAGACGCTCTTCCTGCGGTTTATCTTCAGCCGTCGGTTCAGCGGTGGCCTGCCGGACTGGCTGAGTTTCTGCAGGTTCAGAAGGTGAGGCTGTTTCTGTTGTGCCGGTGTTGTGAACAGCAACCGTGGCATCGGCATTGAGCTCCTCAGCGGGTGCGTTCCTGTTGTCATCGGTGATGTCAGAGGAGTGCTCTGCGCCGGTCTCAGCGGCAGACGCAACGCTCTTTTCCTGTGCTTTATCTTCTGCCGTCAGTTCAGTGGTCACCTGCTGAACTGGCCGCATCCCGGCCGGTTCAGAAACTGTGTTTGTCTCCGCGTTGTCGGTGTTGTGAACAGTGGGAGCCCCCGGAGTGTCAGCGTTGAGATCTTCCGCAAATGCGCTCCAGTCGTCAGCGCTGGCCATGGAGACCTGCACTTGTTCTTCAGACTGCGTTGTGGTGGTGTGCTGTGTCCCGGCCGCGTCGGAGAGGGAGGTTTCCGGTGTGTCTTCACTCCGTGGATGTTCTTCTGCCTGCGTGCTCTGGTTGTCAGCGGTGGTGGCAGAGGCATTTTCTTCACCGGTATCAGCGGTAGCCACAGAGGCATTTTCTTCTCTGGTATCGGCAGCGGAAACAACGTTCTCGTGTGGTTTATCTTCTGCGGTCGGTTCAGTGGTTGCTTGCTGCACGGACTGCATCCCGGCAGGTTCAGGAAGCGTTCCTGTTTCTGCTGTGTCGCTGTTGTGAGCGGTGTCTGTACCTGTGGCGTCTGTATTGAGGTCTTCCTGGTCGCCAGCGGTAGGCACAGAGGTATTCTCTGTGCCGGTATCAGCGGCAGACGCAATATTCTCCAGTGGTTTATCCGGGGATAACGTCTCCGCAGTTACTGATTGCAGGGATGCATAGGCGGCATAGTCATCTTCATATGCCTGGTTTTCTGTATCGTCGGAGTGGGTGTCATAAGGCGTATCCTGTGTCGCCAGCTCCGTTTCCGGGGCTGTGCTCTGTCTGTTTTCAGGGGACATTTGTGGCTTCTCATCTTTTACCGGTGTGAATATCAGGTTGTCGATCACGACAGCCTCACGATGGTCGGCAGTGTCACTGTTGGGTGTGGGGATACCGATATGTTTTAACTGTGCATTCATGGCATTCTGAAAGTTGTCCCGTCCCCGGCTGGCGTCCAGGTCATTGAAATCGGTCAGTCCCTGTGCTTTTTCCGCCTCCGTAAAGGCCGGAATAATGACTTCGCCATTCGTGACTTCTGCGGCCTTTGTTGCACTAAAAACCCCTTTGTTAATTTCCCGTTGATGATCGTTGTCGGCACAGAAGACAAAGGGGCTGTCAGTCCAGATTTGGCGGGCATTTTCTGCCACGGCAATCATATTGCTGGCATCAACTGTCATCAGAACCGGAAGGCCGGTTGCTTCGTGCAGGGAGGCGGCAGTAGCGTAACCTTCCGCAAATAACAGGGGGCGGCCATTTTCCGGGGTTCCGAAGGTGAACCAGTTGCCGGTTTTCTCGGAGTCTTTCAGAATGCGGGCATCCTTCCCGCCGGTGACCGGAATACGCTGGTACGAACGTATTTCTCCCCGGCCGTTGCTGAAGGGAATAACCAGCTCATTTTTATTGTTCAGCCGCACGCCAGGCGCGGCCCGGATGCCCTTGCGCGTCAGGTATTCATGTGCTGTTGCCTGTGGCAACCCGTTAATATAGGAGCGGGCATAGCCGGCCTGTTTGTTATACTGTTGCTGCAGTTTACGTGCGTTATCATCGCGCTGTTGCTGAGCGAATGCCCGCAGATGCAGTCTGGCCAGAGGATCGTGTTGTTCTCCGCCGGAAAATACCCAGTTTGTGGGACTGTCATCGGCGCTTCGGTAGTCGCGGTACCAGCCGGCGGGACGACCATCAAGATAGGCCCTGTATGCGCCACTTTTGGCCCCTTTTTTGTCATCCCGGGTGGCCACTCTGTGTATGGCTCCGTCCATCTGTGGCAATCCCTGAATAACCAGCCCGGCGTTTTCCAGGACCTGAGCAAATTCAGTGACCGGATCGCCGGCATCCATCGACAGTTCCTGCGGCCGGGGTAACCAGCGCTCCAGCAGAGAAAGTTCGGTACCTGCCCGGGCATACCAGAGTTTTTTTTCTGGATCCCATGCGACAGCTTTGCGGCCATTTAACGGGGGAACTGCATTTTTTACGGCTTCTGTCTCCTCAGGCGGGACAGCAAGCCAGGTTCGATATCTGGACTTCATGTCGTTCTCCGGGGATTAAAGATGAGGGCGTTGTGATACGCCGGGATGATGAACAAAAGAGGGTTATTCCGTTCCGCGCCATTCACGGGGTAATTCTGTGCGATGCCGGTACCACCAGGGACGGCCTGACGCCTGTTTACCCTGCACCAGGCTGTACAGACGCCGGCAGAGCGTCCGGACAGTCCATCCTGAGTACCCCAGGAGCACAAAAAACAGCAGAATGCCGCTGCACACCCAGAATGTTGTTTTTGACGGATACGGAAACAGCAGCAGGTAAATCATGGTAAACGGCAACGGGACACCATAAATATTCAGTGGCGGAGTGACATCCCGCCAGAAGCCTTCGCGTTTCATTTGGGGAATTCTCCGGCCGGGATGAAGAGCGCAGCTTCTGATGCCTCAATGCTGCCCGTCTGATACATGGTCAGAACCTGATCCCGTATCCGCCGTTTTTCCTTGCGAATGATTTCATCAATGTAATGCCCCCATGTCGCATGGGACTGCCGGGAGAGCGTATCACGCAGTTCGTCAGTTATGACGATGTATTCCCGGACGGCCTGTCTGCCACCGTCATTTGTTCTGACCAGGACCTGCACCAGAATGAACTGCACCAGGGAAAGGGTGGCGGCTGCCATTGAATCCCTGATTTCCGGTGGAAATAACCCCAGCAGCCGGGCAAAGGTTTCACCGGGTGATTTGGTGTGCATGGTGCCGATGCAGAAGTGACCGGTGTTACCTGCCTGGACGGCTGCATCTGCCGTTTCATAATCCCTGATTTCACCGATACCGATGATGTCCGGGTTACGGCGAACGGCAGAGCGAAGTCCTGCCGCAAAACTTTCCACATCACGCCCGATTTCGGCCTGATGGGGTGGCAGAAGGTCATTCTCTCCCCCCAGAATGTATTCCACCGGATCTTCATAGGTCACCGTTTTGCGGTCGGGGAAATGCGTCTGAATGTAGCGGTACAGTGCCGCTGCCAGTGTGGATTTACCGGAGCCGGTCTCTCCGCAGATGAAACCCAGACCGGTTTTCCGGAGCATGGCATCCAGCAGGTCCGGTTCAATATTCATGGTGAGGATGTCCGGAATATCGGACGGGATCACCCGCATGGTGACGGAGATTACTTTTTCTTCTGTTGCTGATGTTCCCTGAATCAGATGACAGCGCAGGCGAACACGCTGCCCCCGTTGCAGACCGTAGCGACCGGAGGCATCACCGCTGACCTGAATGGTACGGTCCACGGGATGACCGGACAGCACCCGGGGAAGGACTTCCCGTCCAAACAATTCATCACTCAGCGCCATCATGATGGAGGACGGCAGAGGATGTGCGGACGAACGTACCCGCCGTCCAAAGCGACTGACAGATACCGGTGAGCCGCCTGTCAGATCGATATCACTGACGCGGTGTCGGGCACACCAGGCAAAAAAATAGCGAAACTCTTCGGCCGTGAAACGGGCGAAAGGGAATGTGCCGAACTCATCGGGTAATTTCATCGGGGGCTCCTTCCGTGCTGACGACCGGACGCCAGCGTGATTTCTGCAGGGTGAATTCCGCGTGTGTCTTCAGACGGCGGACGTGGTCTCCGGTGATGAGTTTCCTGCCGTTACCGGTGACGGTCTGCCGCTGTTCAGTCACATCCGGGCGTGTGATCATGCCCTGACGCCAGAGCAGGGCATAAAGCATCATTCCCCGGTAATCCCGGGTCAGGCGTTTCTGGTTGGCTTCCAGGGTGAGGTCAGCGTTGTCACGGCCTTCTTGCCAGCCCTGGCGGAGTGCGTTTTCCCAGAGTCTGCGCTGTGCGCGGTCTTCCGGTACAACACGGCCCTCAGTTCCCGGGGTGGCGGTAGTGGAAAGCCCCCGCAGAAGCCAGTCACGCCAGCCCGGCGGGTTACTGACAAAACGTTCGGGGCGCAGGATGGTCCAGACACGGGACGCGGTTCTTATCTGGTCAGGCTGAATGTGAGCAACATCCTGCGCTTCATCAATAACAGGGGGTAGCCAGCCTTCCCTGCTGATAAGGGGACGGAAGTCATACAGGGCATTCAGTGTACTTTCCCGGGCATTCAGTGCCTGAATCAGTTCCCATGAGCGCTGTGCTTTTCCGCCACGGAATCCCAGCGTTCGTCCGGCGTCCGTGAGCATCTGGCGACGGGGGTCTGAAATGCCGTCATCCTGGTTGTCAGTGGGCGTCAGCCATGCCCGGAGATCCGGCGGTGGTAAATTGCCTGCCATACCGGCAGGGGGGCGATGGTGCTGTCCGGCACAGCCTGCCAGCAGGAGCCCGGACAGCAGGAGACAGACCTGTTTTTTCATTTTTTCTCCGTTGGCATATAGGAAAGATGTAAACGCCCGGCTGACTGTGAGAGGACTGCCCGCCAGGCAGTCTGGGCCTCTGTGAGACGAAGGGCATCAGCGAAGGTCATATCGCGTACATGGAGTGAGACGGGCAGGGGAAGACGCACGCCGCTGTAACTGAACTGTTGTCCTCGCAGACGGGCCAGCTCGCTCAGGAGCTCCAGAGCATCGCCTTCCCAGTCAAAGGAAACCCGCCCGCTGTGAGCCTGCAGGCTGCCTCCGGGCTGGCGGGAAGGCAGGGCTGCAGAATACGTGCCCTGCTCCCACAACTGATACTGTGCATGTCGTGTGACAGCGACTTCAGAAGCTGCACCGTACTTCCTGGCCGGTGCGGTATTATCCGGGGGAAGATGACAGCCGCTCAGACAGAGCATGGCAACTCCCCCTGCAAGGGTGATACGTTTTTTTTGCATGGTTTTATCCGGAAAATAATGAACAGGGCTGGCGGTGAGTGGCCAGAAGAGCGGAAACGAGCAGATTCAGGTCAGAAGCCCCGGGCGTCCCGGGGCGTGATAATCAGAAGGTGAACTGTAACTGAGCAATGGCACCGTAGTTGTTGTCGGTGCCCACGAGGCCGGCGACATCAATGTGAATCACATCAAACGGTGAGAGCCCAATCCCGGCAGTGAATGCACTGCCGTTGTTGCTGGCCAGATTCTGGCGGTAACCGGTACGTAACTGTGCCCATTTCCAGGCATTAAACTCAGCACCAACGGCGGCAAACTGACGTTTGCTGTCTGATGTGAAGCCGCTGGCCGGGGTCAGATCCACATCCAGTGCCGTGGTGAACATGTCGTTGTGCCATGATACGCCGGTCGTTACCTGCGGACGGATCCTGAAGGTTTCAGTGACACCATGTACCTCTTTGGTCTCAATGCTGCGTGGGATCAGGTTCTGTGCGACCAGACCCAGCGTCCAGTTGTCATCCAGGTCCATGCTGGCACCGATATCAGCGTTAATACCGTTTTGGGTGTTGTGGTAACGGTCACCTTTGAATGCGCTGCTGTCATAGTTTTTGATCAGCGTATTGTAGTTAAACAGGTCAACACGCTGGAATTTTGGTGTGAAGCCCAGTGACCATTTTTGTCCGGCCGTTTCCAGTTCAGTGGCCAGCGCAACGCCCACATCGGTGATCAGTGCGGCACGGGCAAAAGCCTGTGAGGTCAGTCTGTTTTTATCCACATCCTGGCTGCCACTGTCTGCAATGCTTTCCAGATAGTTCAGGTCGGCATCGCTGACTTTACCGTCGACGCTGACAGTCCCGAGCGTTTTCAGCATCAGTGCAGCAGCGAGGGTATCACCGGGAAGGGCCGCCACAGCAGATACCCCGGCCTGTGCGCTGGCATGGGTGTTCCGGAAGTCCTGCAGTCTCTCTTTCAGGCGGGCCGCTGTCTGCGGTACCCCGGAGTGGCTGTCGACGGCACGGTCGAAGGCTTTCCAGTCATCGCTGATTTTGTCGGCGTTGTCGGCGATATTACCCGGATCGGACAGCTGCGCACCCACGGACGGAAGCAGAAGACTGAAGTCATCTTTTGCACCGGATTTTGTCAGCAGTGCCGGGTTTGCCAGTGGTGCCACACCATAGTGAGAGGAGGCAACCCCCGTTCCTCCCATCGCATCATTGCGGGCTTCAAAATATGACGTTGCTGCAGTCGAATTAAAGGAAAATAAAACGGCAGACGCGATGAGAGTACGGGTAATATGCTTTTTCATCATCATTTCAGTTTCCTGTATTGAGGTATTTTGGGTATAACAACAGAGGGCACGGCTGTGCCATTAAAAACAGTTGGTGTATTATTCCGGTTTATTGCTCAGTATTATTACCAGGGGGATAACGGAACCCTGAATAACGCAGTGGGTAATATTTTTCCTGTTATCAGATATTCTGCCTGTGCCGGAGTGAGTGTTACGGCGCGAACAGGGATATCCGGAGATATTTTTCGTGCCATCTGAAACCAGCCTTCTTTTTCTATATCCATTCTGGCCGGATATAACGAAAGTACCGGATAAATAATGGTGTTATTAATTTCTTTTTTCTGCCTGAGCAGAACGCCGCAATATTCTCCGGAATGCGTTCCGGCAAACGGAAAACCATGCCAGAGAATAATGTCCATATTCTCGCGGGCTGAAATAATCCTGCAGAATATCTCCTGTGTGGCTGGCCAGTCTCCCGGACGATACAGTGGATAATGCACCCTGCCGTTCAGCCATTCCGGACTGAGATAAAACCAGTCAGCCAGTGCTGCAAGAATCTCCCCGGTCAGATAGTCAGTGAGCCTGTCCGGCTCCCGGAAGACGGCAGGGCGGATATTCCAGGGGGCCAGTAATGCAGCCATCGTTGTTGCGCTGATATCATGTGCCTGCATGATGTGCTCCATCCTGCTGAGAAGACGGCGGACGATGTTATCTGCAGGAAGAAACATTTCACTTAACGCGTCTTCGACCAGGATACGCGTCAGGTCAGAGACGGAAAGAGAAAGCTGTTCGCTCATGATACCAAGGGCATCCCTGACTCCCTGCGGATAACGAACCTGCAGGGGTGTGGACTGCAGCTGGCGATGACTGAGCAGGCATTCGCAAATTCGCTCCCTGTCCAGGGAGAGCATCATACGGGTGGCAATACCTGTGCTGTCAGTTTTCATTTCACCTCCATGCGGGTCAGCGTGTTTTGTTCATAAATTGAGTCTAAAGAGAGTGTTTTTTAAACGGAAGCGAGTTATTTCGATCGTTATGATCGAGTGTGTTTCAAGAGTGTTTGCAACTCTGTTTTAAGGGCGAATGAAAAGGATTCGGACAGGAGGTGACTGAGCATGCTGGCATGAGATATTGCCAGTTCCCGGGTTTCTGCACGGGTTTCAAGGTCGAAATCGTGCAGTGTCACGACAAACAGCCCGTTTCTGCACCCGACAGTTGCAGGGTAGGGAACAAAATAAGGGGAAATTTTGCTGGTCTGTTTACGCCTGGCATCGAGTTTGCTGACCAGCTGATATGCCCGGAGATTTATTTCATTTGCCGTGCCAGTGGGAGCGTCGTATCAAATCATCTCCAGACCAACACAAAATTACGCCTGTGGTAACGGTGTTTTCTCTGTGTATGCCTATCAGATGTGAGTCCCTAGCTGGCTTTAACAATGTAGTTGAATGCAATATTTTTGGGACGCATTTCTGTGGTACTCCCCTGTGCCCAGTATGGCATACCACTATGATGCCCTTTCAGCCATCCGCCACGTTCGTGATAGACGCCTGATTGATCGGCCTGATAACTCAGGAGTTGTCTGTTCCGATCACCATCAAGTCCCTTCCCGTTATCCCAGCCACGGATAAAAACACCGCGCAGATCGGGCAATTTACAGCCAGGATAAGCACGGGCAAGCTGAGGATACCGGGAACAGGAAAACGACTGGCCGTTCATCAACAGATAGCCTTGTGGAGGAGTGGCAGATGGCCACGGGATAGGGCTTCCCACAGGGTAGGATTCAAAGCCAACCCACACACCGGATTGGCACGAAAGTATTGCCCCTTTGCTGTCGCGGCCTACAAGTCCATCTGGTGAACACTTTGTATTTGCTACGGCTGTTTTATCCAGCTGTAAATACTCACCTGTGGAAAGGCGACCGTCAGACCGGACTGTCCCCCCACTGACTTTTCCTCCTTTGATTTCCCCTGTGGTTATAATTCCTTTACCACCGACTGCGCGTATCCACTGGCTGTCTGTCATCGTAAAACCGCCACCATAGGTGATGTTCTTCCAGCCTTTATCATTTTTGGTGATTAACCAGCCGTTTTCGCTTGTAACATCACCTTTCAGTGTTGCACTTTGTCCATTGACGTTTCCTGCATTGTTCAGGTTGTTCCCTCCCATATTGATGGCCGTGTTCATCTGGTTCAGCTCCGGTCGTCCCGGTACCTGAAAGCGATACAGGCGATCGCTTTCCTGCAGGTCATCACCCATCATTACGATGGCGATGTGCCCGCCATTGCAGCTGAGTCCATAGTCGCCGGGTTTATCTGTCCATCCACCAAAAACACCGGTTGCTGTGCCATTTTTTCCTATAAATCCGCCCAGACCGGGGAGCAGGCTGGCGATACTGCGCAGGGCATCGTCTTTGATATTCTCCCCTCCGGTGGAGCAGGTCAGGGCCTCCAGACGACCGGTACTCGTGTTACGACGGATGCCGGTGGTATAACTCTGCCCAAAGGGCGAGCGGTTAAGACCCTTCAGATATCCTTTCCGGATTAACTCATCCGCCGTGAAGGTGGCAGGAAGCGTTCCGCTATGCAGGCGGGCATTGTTATCGGCGATGTAGGTCCTGGCTGCAGTATTGTAGGCATCTGCATGAAATGCGGCGCTCTGGTTGCGCATTTCATTCAGGTAGTCTTCAATGTAAGACCAGAACAGCGGCATGAGCAGGCTGATGACAACCAGTCCTCCCAGAATTTCAAGAAGTGCAAAACCTTTATCGTTGTCTTTTTGCATAGTCGTTCCCTCCGGTATTACCAAAGGCCACCGGGATAAAAAGTAAATGCGTACTGTGACGCGCAGAGAAACGGCCCAAAGGGAAGTTCTCTGGTAATGCGTCGTTGTCTGTTACACCACAGATAAAGTAAGGCTCCGCCTGCTGCCGTTGCGACAATCCAGGGGATGTCTCCCGGCGGGGACCAGATGGCAATACCGGCAATCAGAAAAACATCGCCCAGGCCTATGGTTTCTGTTTTCCTGCGGTAAGAGGTGTATTGCCTGAACAGAAGCAACAGCAGGAACCAGAACCCTGCACTGCACAGGCCTGTCAGCCAGTCTCCCTGCCAGAGACGAAATGCGCTGCCGCTTATCAGATACATGATGGTGAAGGGCCGGGGAAGACGGCAGGATGCAGCATCCGTCAGGGTCATCAGTGTCATACATCCGGTCATTATCGTCATAAACAGCACCCCGACAGCGCTGTCATTCTGATAAAGACGCAGGATAATGGCGGCAGCTGCAAGCATCCCGCTCATCAGCGCCAGCCCATGGTGAGGGGGGCGGGCATTCATCCGGGAGAGTCGATAGAGACTCATCTGAACGGCCAGACACTGTATTACCACGGTTATGGCGACCAGCAGTGCCGGGATTATCTGGAGCATGGCAGTTCTCCCGGACTAACGTCCCTGCATGTAAGCGCTGTAAATCTGCCGGGCGTATTTCATCCGGCGGTGAGTGTTACTTTTACTGAAGCCGGCGTTATAACTGCCGAGGCATTCCCAGTTTACGCCGCATCGCTGAAAATGCCGGGCGAGGATCCATGCTCCGGTCTGAATATTCAGGCAGACATTATTCAACAGATCTTTCTCACTCCGGATAATGCCCATTTTTTTCAGCCCGGGAATATGTGTGGAGTTAATCTGCATTATCCCGTAATCGGTACTGATAATTTTTCCTCTGTCATTCCTGTTATGATTAATGGCCCGGGGATTCAGACTGCTTTCCCTGCGGGCAATAATTTTGAGTAATCCTGGATCAATGGAATAACGTTTTCCGGCGGCAATAAAACAACGATCATATTGTTTGTCCTGTGGGGATGCCTGTGCGGAAGGAAGTGAGCATAACAGTGAAAAAATCACTGTCAGGATAAATAACCTGTTCATACAGTGACCTTAAATAAAGCGCCCGGGCGGGCGCTGATGAATGATTAACTGTTGGTTTCCAGTTTGATAGTAGTTTTATCTGCGTTACATACTGTAGACGGGTCAACTTTATTCGTCACATTGCCGTTGATTTTTGTAAACATGGATGAACTGCGCAGGCTGGTGACCAGATCAATACAGTTTTTCTTCGGCACATTGCTGGATTCAATAACGTAGGAGTATTTATCTGAACTGACTTTGATGGTTACCGCACCACCCCAGGCATTTTTCGCCTTATTACCACCGGCGATCATATCGGCAGGCAGGCCACCACTTTCGGTCAGGATTTTGACGTAGTCAGTACCTGTATACTGCCCCTGGAATTTCTGGGCTTTCATTTTGGTGGCGATTGTCTGCAGGTTTTTGAGTTCCTTCTGGTTGTCTGAAGAGGACAGGGTATCGGACATCAGTCCCATCACGGCACCAATAACAATGGCAGCGACGACCAGAACACCGAGAACTTCCAGCAGGGTCATGCCTTTATCATCGTTCTGAAGGTGACGAATATTATGTTCTGAATACGAAGAGGTTATGACGCTCATATTAGCTCCTGAGATTGGTAAAACAGAATTTGGATCGAGGGGAATATAAAGGATGCTGTGTTTACTGCTTCAGCATGTCACTGATGCCGTAAATGGCACTGACCATATTGATGATGAAGAGAAATACCAGCAGACCTGATATAGCAGTAATAATAATGCCGCTTTTTCTGACATTCTTTTTTGCTTCTTCCAGCCAGCGGTCTGCATAAAGCGCCATACTGGCAACACTGTCCTCCCTTTCTGAATTTAAAAGAAGATTATTCACACAGGATTTTGACGGAAAGTCATAACCACAGTTTTTCATGGCCAGTGCCAGTGACTGACCGGATAAGACATTTTTTCTGATAGCACTTATTCGTGATTTTAACCATCGGTTATGTTCTGCATGTTTTTCTATTCTGGTAAGGGCATGAGATAAAGGAATATTTATCTGCAGCATGGATGAAATATTAAAAAGGTAATTCACGCCATGGAAAGTCTGATACAGGGACCATGGCGGGATGCGATCAAGATACCGTCGTCGGGGACCGGTATACAGACTGAATGACATCCTGATGAGAATTGCCAGCAGCAGCAGTCCTGCCAGCAGCCACAAACCATAACCGATAACCAGTCCGGAGGATTTGGCCAGAATGACCATCTGTACTGACCAGCGTTCTTCCGGTGCAAAGGCGCTGATCATCGGAATAACCCGGGTATGAACGTTATACATATTCACCACACAGAGTGTCAGCAGGATGAGCGGATAGAGGCAGACACTCACCAGACTGCTAATCATCTCCTGTCGTCCTTTTGCCGTTTTGACGACCTGAAACATGGCTTCAGCGATATCACCTCGTTCTTCACCGTTACGGATCAGGGCAATTTCATCTTTGGGTACCCAGTCCTTCAGGGCCGGAGAGAGCTGACCACTGCTGCGTATGCTGGCGATACAGTCTGTCGCCAGAAAATACAGGCCGGACTGCCCTTTCTTTTTACCAAAATCCGTTTCCACATCGCAGATGAACTCCAGTGCCCGCATAACCGGTGTGCCGTCCCGGATCATGCCTGCAAGGGACTCGTAAAACGTAGTCCGCCTGAACGTCTTTTTGCCCAGCCAGCGGTTAAGGCCGGACAGTTCCAGTTCCGTATTGTTGAGTCTTTCCAGAATTTTCATATCAGTGCAGCAGCGTATAGCTGTCCTCGTCTACAGGGGATATGTAATGCGCAGCCAGCGGATCGACCTGACCACTGTTGATTTTGCCCAGCAGGTGCTGATTTCGTGTCATACCGCCGAGCTCCCGGTGCCAGTAGGTTTTTGCCTCAATCCGGCCTTTTTCCCGGTAAATCTGGAAAAACTTCGCATCCGGGGAAATCACTTCTGCAATGACGGTCCGGCCGTTCACTCCACGCCAGCAGTGTGGGCAGCCGTTATGGTTACGAAGATACACGGCATCGGGCTGGCAGAAGTTTTCCACCAGGCGTCGTTCTTCATCCGTCCGGGAGCTCTCCACCTCATGCCAGGGGAGGCGGCAGTGGGGACATATCACCTGAACCAGACGCTGGCTGAGCAGGCCGATAAATAACTGCGGATCTGCAATCATCCTTGCCTGAACGCCCTCCATTTCCAGACGCTCAAGAATATTTATCGGGTCGTTAGCATGAAGGGTGGTCAGCATCAGGTGACCGGTCATGGCGGCTTTTATCGCCGTGATGGCGGAGGCATGGTCACGTATCTCCCCGTTCAGGATAGCGTCAGGATCAAGGCGCAGGGCGGACTTAACAGAATCGACCCAGCCCTGAGCGGTATCCATAACGGCCGTCTGAATTGCACCGGGGATACGCCCCTCTGGTGGTGATTCTATTGTGAACAGACGTCGCCGGGGGAGCAGGATCCCTCCGGTATCGTTGAAGCCATACTGTTCCAGATAGGCGGCAGAAGCCGTCCTCAGCGTGGTGGATTTTCCGGAACCGGTGGGGCCAGAGAGGATCACGATGCCCTCCGGTCGCTGCAGCATCCTTCGGACAGCGCGCTCCTGCTCAGGGTGATACCCCAGCATACTGAATGTCGGTATATGCTGACTGTCATCCTTGATCAGACGCAGTACGGCATAGAGTCCGCCCACACACGGATAGTGGGAGTAGCGCGCACCAAACAGTCCGGCCAGTTTCAGGAATCTTTCAGCCAGACGGGCATCCTGGGGGACACCGGGATCAAACTGTGTTCCCTTTATGACGTCAGTCATTCCGGAATAGGTGGCCCCCAGTAATTCCAGCCCCTCATCTTTTCTGACGATATCGAGCAGCTCCAGCTCTCCGTGGACACGGGCCTCCAGATACGTGAAATCCGTACTGTCACGCCCCGGCGTGATGTGAAGATCTGAGGCGCTGAGGGTGGCCGCATGGCTGATATACCCGAGCATTTTTTGCTGTACGGGGTTAATTCCGTTTTCCACCCCGGAAATGACCGTCTCCTGCCTGAGTCGGGCGATCACATCAAGTGTGGTGAACTCAAACGGGGATACTTTACCCGGATAGCGGGAGCACAGGCGGGTCAGATAATCCTGGACGGCACGAAGGTGTTTTTTTCCTTCCACCACTCTGACATGAATTTGTCCTGTTTTATCTGTATCAACAACCACGTATTCCAGAATGTCATCAGGTGGCTGGTCTGCAGGTGCCAGCATAAAATCTCCTTACGGGCAGCGGTACCCGGAAACGATTTTTTTGTGATTAAGGGCCGGGGGAATAATCTGTTCCGACAGCCGGCTGTAAATGGCGGCACTGAGTCAGGGTTGTAGTGTTGTTCTGATACCATTTTGTTCAAGGACAACACTGTCAGTGGTGATCTTTTCCACGCGGAATGTGGTGCCGGGAATGTGTTGCCCTTCTTTTACATCAGCAGTTTGTCCGCCCGGCAGTTGTATCCTGGCGGTTATCTGGGGGTGAACTCCGGATATCTCTGTCAGCCGGGGAATACCGGTAATGGGGGCAGGGGTATCTGTCGTGACGGCTGAACTGCTTTCCTGTGAATGCACAGGCTCAGCTGGTTCTCCCTGCTCCAGGGTTCTGAGTTCATGTCGCACCTTTTCTCTTGCCAGCATGGCTTCATACAGTGCAGTTTCTTCCTGAATCTGTTCCACCTGGAGTTGCCGGTTATTCTGTTGCATGTTGCTGATGGTGCTGGCCGCGACCGTTGTCGGCAGGATCAGGACGGAAAGCAGAAGAGCTTTTGTTTTACTGGACATAATATTTACCTGTGAATTGATAACGGAAACGACCCTCTTCCAGTTGCCTTGTTACGGAGATAAAACGGACGGAGGGTTCACTGAAATGCTCTGCCACCTGGTGCGCCGGAAGTGTCGTCAGTATCTGCAGGTCATACTCCTTCCAGGGGGGCTGGATGGTATTTCCGTCTTCATCGGTGAAGCTGTTGCTGACTTCCTGCCAGTCCATTTTCAGCTGCATCGACCGGGCGAGTGTGGTCAGCCGTTCCTGCAGGAGGGTGTTTTCCGGTAATGCCTCAACGGCAACGGGAGTTTCAGGCATACTGAAGGTGACCGGCAGGGCAAAACCACCGCTATTCCCGTCCGGCATAACCATAAACGGCCGGATGCTGAAAATTTCCCTGACCCGCTGGCTGAATGCGGTCACTGTCGTCCCGGCGATGTTTGTATATGATGCACGCAGATTGCCGCTGTTCCCGGTGGCAGCACACTCGGCGAGTGAATATCGCCAGCCGGCGACCGACACCGGCAGGCGTGACCATACGTCACTGCATCCCCGGATAAAATCTCCGGTTTCCGGCATACTCAGCCACGGTGGTGTGATCCGTTCCTCTGCGGCTTTTTGTGCCGCTTCAGCAAGTGCTGCTTTTTCTGCCTTCAGGCGTTCATAGTACTGCCAGCCATACCATGCAGTACCCAGAAGGGTGAGTATGAGTAATACCGGAATAAGCTGTGGCCCACGGGATACGGGGTGAAGGCGTGCTTCTGCCGGATATTTCCCTGCACCTGTCAGGGTTTCCAGTGGCAGGGGACCTCTGCCGTCAGGCCCGTTAAACGAGGGCGGTTCATAACATGTCCAGCCGTGTTCAGGCGCGCTGTTAATGGTGAGGAATATTTCCCGGGCCTCCCTGATTTCCTCCCGGGTTCCCACCAGGTCACTGACCAGGATGCCGTCAACAGCAGAAACAAAACCATAAAGTTCTGTATCGTTTGCCTGTGACAGTTCAACGATAGCGTATCCTCCTGGCTCGAGCAGGGGCAGGATAAGCATGGCGAGAGAGAAATACCTGCGGCTGCCTTTGGGGAGTGTATTCTGGCTGACGGCTGCAACCATGATGTGACGATCGGTATCTTCCGTACTGAGATACTCACAGGAAATATAGCGTACTGCCCCCAGACTGCGGGCAAACGTCCGGGGGTTTTTATGGCTTGCGGGCAGTGTTTTCCAGTCCATTCCGGCAAGAAATACATTCCGTCCTGCCGTCAGCGGAAACACCTGTCGCTCTGTCGGTGAAATATCTGTCACGATAGTCCTCCTTCTGCAAATCAGATGATATTGGGCGTGATCAGCACCACGAGAATGGTGTCGTCGTTT
>OLXK01001277.1_pt1 | contig 18408 bp, 18 predicted proteins | sample 1674321 | NCBI WGS metagenome assembly OLXK01 (sample SAMEA103958162, study PRJEB25191) | human gut metagenome | reverse complement strand
TGGCGTAGGGGCAGATAAGATCGACGACCTTGATGCCGGTTTCCAGGATCTCGGTCGCGCCCTGTTGATCCTCAAACGAGGGGGCGGGACGGTGGATGGCCCAGCGTTCCTCGGCCTTGACAGGCGCGCCGTGATCGATGGGCTCGCCCAAAAGGTTGAAAATGCGTCCGAGGCATTCCTCGCCCACCGGCACGCTGATGGGCGCACCGGTATCAATAGCTTCCATGCCGCGCACCAGGCCATCGGTGCTGTTCATGGCGATGCAGCGCACCACATTATCGCCGATGTGCTGAGCGACCTCGGCGGTGATGACCTGCTCTCCATGCTGAATGGTGATGGCATTGCGCAGGGCGGGCAGTTCCCCTTCCGCAAAGCGGATATCCAGTACCGGACCGATGATCTGCGTTACGATGCCTTTATGTTGGGAGGACATGATGCTTCACTCCTTATTTGTTATTCTTCCGCGCCTGCCACGATCTCGGTCAGCTCCTGCGTGATGCTGCCCTGCCGTGCGCGGTTATACTGCAGGTTCAATTTGTCGATCATTTCATCGGCGTTCTGTGTGGCGGAATCCATCGCCATACGGCGGGCAGAAAGCTCGCTGGCCAGCGATTCGCACAACGCGCCGTAAATGACGCCGCCGAGGTATTCCGGGATCATGGCATTGAACACCGTGGCGCAATCCGGTTCGTAGAGAATATCCGCAGGGCGCTTGTCACTTGCCGCGGGCTTTTCCGGCTGGGGCAGCGGCAGCAGCCGCAGCACACACGGCTCTTGAGAAAGGAGACTGTTCCAGCGGGTAAAGACCAGCTCGATGGCATCCACCTGACAGGAGCGGTACAGCCCCGCCAAATGGCGCGCCAGTGTAAAGCAGCCACCCACCGAAAGATTCTCGGCGGTGAGCCAGTCCTCGGTGAGGAGTTCGACGCCGCGGTGGCGGAAGTATTCCCCTGCCTTTTTGCCAATAGGCACCACACAGTTTTCCTCACCGGTGAGGGTTTCGGCGGCCAGCCGCAGCACATTGCTGTTGTAGCCGCCCGCAAGGCCGCGGTCGCCGGCAATGGCCACGCAGCAGACCCGCTTTTCCTCCCGCTTTTGCAGGTAGGGGGAGGAAAAATCGCGGGTGGCAGCGGCGATCCCGCTGAGGGTACTGTGCAGGGTGGTATAGTAAGGACGGGTGCGCAGGGCTTTTTCCTGCGCCTTGTTCATCTTGGAGGCAGCCACCATTTCCATGGCCTTGGTGATCTGCCGGGTATTCTGCATACTGTGGATCCGCAGCTTGATGCTTTTCATGGAGGCTCCAGCCATTGGTGTTCCCTCCCCTTACAGCGCCGCGAGGAACGCGGAAACGGTTTCGGCGATGGCGGAAGCAAGCTGCTGTTCCGTTTCTTTTTCCAGCTTGCCGGCGGTACGGATGGCCGCCAGCAGACCGGCATAGCGGGCATCCAGTGTTTCATAAAGGAATGCCTCGTACTCGCTGATCTTTTCCACCGGGACTTCTTTGAGGAAGCCCTTGGTGACGGCATACAGGATAGCCACCTGATGGATGACCTCCACCGGGGAGCTGTTGTGCTGCTTGAGTACCTCTACAATGCGTTCGCCCTGGGCCAGGGTGGCCTTGGTATTGGCATCCAGATCGGAGCCGAACTGGGCAAAGCTTTGCAGCTCACGGTACTGGCTGTAAACCAGCTTAAGGGTACCGGCCACCTTCTTCATGGCCTTGATCTGGGCGTTGCCGCCGACGCGGGACACCGAGATGCCGGGGTTGACGGCCGGCATGATGCCGGAATGGAACAGTTCCGTTTCCAGGAAGATCTGGCCGTCGGTGATGGAGATGACGTTGGTGGGGATGTAGGCGGAAACATCGCCTGCCTGGGTTTCGATGATGGGCAGCGCGGTAAGGGAACCGCCGCCCTCTTCCTCGGAAAGGCGCGCGGCGCGCTCCAGCAGGCGGGAATGCAGATAGAATACATCGCCGGGGTAGGCTTCACGGCCCGGCGGGCGCCGGATGAGCAGGGATAGCGTACGATAAGCGACGGCGTGCTTGGTGAGGTCATCGTAGACCACCAGCACATCTTTGCCCTGCTTCATAAAGTATTCGCCCATGGTGCAGCCGCTGTAAGGCGCGATGTACTGCAGGGGGGAAAGCTCCGAAGCGGAGGCGAAAACAACGATGGTATAGTCCATCGCGCCGCCGGCGGTAAGGGTTTCCACCACCTGGGCCACGGTAGAGCGCTTCTGCCCGATGGCGACATAGACACAGATGACGCCGTTGCCCTTCTGGTTCAGGATGGTATCCAGCGCGATGGAGGTCTTGCCGGTCTGGCGGTCACCGATGATGAGTTCACGCTGGCCGCGGCCGATGGGGATCATGCTGTCGATGGCCTTGATACCGGTCTGAAGCGGCACGGTAACGGGCTGACGCTCGATGATGCCGGGCGCGGGGCTTTCCACCGGGGCATAGCCGGCGGCTTCCACCGGGCCTTTGCCATCGATGGGCGCACCGAGGGCATTGACGACACGGCCGATGAGGGCTTCGCCCACCGGGACCGACACAACACGGCCGGTGCGGCGGACGGTATCGCCTTCCTTGATGCCACCGTCATCGCCCAAAATGATGACAGCGACGGTATTTTCCTCTAAGTTCTGGGCAATGCCGTATTCCCCATTGGGGAATTCCAGCAGCTCATTCATCATGCATTTTTCCAGGCCGGAGGCACGGGCGATACCATCGCCGACCACCAGGACGGTGCCGACCTCCTCCTGCACGATGTGGTTTTCATAATTTTTGATCTGGGACTTGATGATCTTGGTTATTTCCTCCGGTCTCAGTTCCATGGAACCACCAGCTTTCTCTTGATGTTTACAGAACGGCGCCGCGCAGCAGGCCGCTCAGTTCCTCCAGGCGGCCGCGCAGGGAGCCATCCCACACACGGCCGTCGATCTCCACCCGGATGCCGCCGATGAGTGGCGGGGAGACGGTGCCTTCCAGCAGGACATGCTTGCCCAGCGTTTCCCCCATGCGGGCGGCCAGCACCGTAAGCTGTGTTTCCGTAAGCGGCACCGCGGAGCTGACACGGCCCCGGACGGTATTGTGGTCTTCCAGCCAGCGCTGCTCGTAGCGGGCGGCGCTGCCGGCAAAGGCGGGAAGTCTGCCCCTTTCACACAAAAGGCTCAGAAAATTGACAAGATAGGGGTGCACCTGCCCGGTCAGCGCTTCCCCTATCAGGTGCAGGCGCTCCTCCCGGGGGATATCCGGGCTGGTAAGCAGGGCGGGGTACTGCGGATTTTCCCGGAACAGGCGGGCCAGCAGCTTTACCTGCTCCAGCAGCTCATCGCAGAGGGCTTCCTCCGCCGCCAGGTCATACAACGCGTCGCCGTAGGTTTTTCCGGTCGCTGTCATGCCGATTCACCCATTTCCTTTATAAACTGATCAATGAGTGCCTGCTGATCGCCGGCGTTGATCTCCTTTTCCACGACCTTTTCCGCCAGGGCGACGACCATGCCGGAGATGTTATCCTTGATCTCATTGACTGTTTTTTTCTTTTCCCGGTCGATCTCGGCATAGGCCTTTTCCTTGATCCCAGCGGCCTCCTGCTGCGCCGACTGGATCAACTGTGTCGCACGGGCCTCGGCATTCTCGGCAGCGGCCTTGACAATCTGGCCGGCCTCCACGCGGGCATCCCGCATCAGGCGGTCATATTCCGCCTTTTCCTCGTCGGAGAGGCAGTCTCTGCCGTTGACCTGCGCCCAGCCGGTCAGCCCCGGGCGGACGGAATATACTCCGTATTCGCGGCGAAGCTCACGGATGTGGCTCTCTTCGGGGATCAGCGGACGCGGACCGATGAAGCTCATGTCGCCCGCAAGAACATTGAACAGCTGCGGCAGTTCGTCGAGGCTTGTCCTGCGCAGGAATTTGCCCGAACGGGTGATAAACTCATCCGATTGTTCAAAATCGGCGGTCGAAAGATTCGGCGCACCGTTTTTCATTGTGCGAAATTTTTTGATTTTGAACAGCTCGTCGCCCTTGCCGACCCTGTCCTGCCTGAATATGACAGGCAGACCGTCGTCGCAGCTTATTATCAGACTGATAATAAGCATCAGCGGAGACAGAAAAATAATAGCCAGCAGGCTGAGCAAAACGTCAAGAAAACGCTTCATTGAGCAGAACACGCCTTTCATTTATTGCAGATACGGCACAGCGTCAACGGCTGCCCCAAAAAATATAGTCGCTGATAAGCACCGCGCGTACGGGTGCGCCCTCGAGTCCGCCGAGCTTCACAGGCGCGGCGAAGAGATAGTAGTTGCCGGGGGTAACCTCGCTCAGGTCAAGCCCCTCGAGCACGCAGATCCCCGCGCCCAAAAACGCCTTGTGCGGCGCTACCTGGTCGCCCTTTACGCCGACGGAGAGGGAATCCGTGCCCATGAGCTTGAGTCCGATGTCGGCGAGCTCGTCCGCGGCGCTACTGTGAAAATAAGCCTTGCCGCCGCCCTTTATGAGCAGGCGCTCGCATTTCTGCGGAAACTTTTCGTTGATATCCTCGCCCGTTATCGCGCCCTCGGGCACTTCAATGACCGTGCACGGACCGATAAACGGTTCGAGCGGCACTTCGTCTATGCTCGCGCCGCCGTCGATGAAATGCAGGGGCGCGTCGGCATGAGTGCCGGTGTGTACGCACGAGAAGAGTGTGGACAGATTGCAGCTCGAATTTTCTCCTATCCGGCTAACGAACTCCGCATGCGGCAGAGGGTCGCCCGGATATATTTCGGTTTTGAGCGCGTCGCGCGAAATGTCGATAATGTTCATGTTATCAGTCCTGGTTCTTGAGCGACTCCATCTTGAGATAAGCGTTGATGAAGCCGTCTATGTCGCCGTCCATAACGGCGTTGATGTTGCCGTTTTCAAAGCCGGTGCGGTGATCCTTGGCGAGGGTGTAGGGCATAAAGACATAGGAGCGGATCTGGCTGCCCCAGCCGATCTCTTTCTGGTCGCCCTTGATATCCTCGATTTTGTCGAGATGCTCGCGCTCTTTTATCTCGAGGAGCTTCGATTTGAGCATCCTCATCGCGACCTCGCGGTTCTGATGCTGGCTGCGCTCGATCTGGCAGGAGACGACGATGCCGGTCGGGATATGCGTTATACGCACGGCGGACGAGGTCTTGTTGACCTTCTGACCGCCCGCGCCGCTCGCGCGGTAGGTGTCGACTTTAAGATCGTCGGGATTTATTTCAACTTCGATATTGTCGTCGATTTCGGGCATGACTTCAAGGGAAGCGAAAGATGTGTGTCTGCGTCCCGATGAGTCGAACGGGGAGACACGGACAAGGCGGTGAACGCCCATCTCGCCCTTGAGATAGCCGTATGCATTCTCACCATCGACGAGCAGAACTGCGGATTTAAGACCTGCCTCGTCGCCGTCAAGAAAGTCGAGCATGCTGACCTTGAAGTTGTGCTTCTCGCCCCAGTGCTGATACATACGGACGAGCATCTGCGTCCAGTCCTGAGCCTCGGTTCCGCCCGCGCCCGCGTGGAAAGTCAGCAGTGCGTTCTTCGCGTCGTATTCGCCGTTCAAAAGCGTGCTGAGGGTCTGCTTCTCGAGCTCGTCCTCAAATTTTGTAACGCCCTCGCGGCACTCGTCGAACATGGAGAGATCCTCCTCCTCGTCGGCGAGCTCTATAAGGGTCATCGTGTCGTCAAAAGCGGTCTCGAGCGAAGTATAAGCCGCGACCTTATTTTTAAGCTGGCTTATTCTCTGGAGCACCTTCTGTGAATTTTCGATATCGCCCCAAAACTCCTCTGCGGCGGTCTGCTCCTCAAGTTTCGCAATCTCTTCTTTAAGCGCGTCGAGACCGAGAGCCTCGCGCAGCTCGGAGAGCTTCTGTTTATTATCGTTGAGCTCAAGTCTCAACTCTTCAAATTGCAGCATACAAAAACCTCGTTATCAAAAAAGTTAATTTTATACACATAACATTATACAAAAAGCAGCACGCAAAGTAAAGCAAAAATTGATATGACACGCAAAACAGAATATTTTGCCGCCTGCCAAAAGTATTGACTTGCCGCAAAATTATATTCTATAATATGTTTGCAATAATTTCGCGAAACGGAGAGGGAAAAATGAAAAACAAAACGGCAAAATTTACCGCGCTTTTACTCGCAGTGTTTATTTTTCCACTGAGCTTTTCCGCCTGCAAGAGCGGGAATACGGAGCTCTCCGCAGAGAGTGTCGCCGATATCTGCATAGAGAACAGGCAGGTATGGGAGTTTGGCGAAAATTCCGTCGGAAACTGCGGATATTGCTTTATCGACCTCGATTTTGACGGCATGCCGGAGCTCGTGTCGACCTCGACGCAGGGCAGCGGACTTTTCACGACCGACTTTTTCTATAAAATAAACGCTGAAAAAAGCGTCGTTGAATCGCTCCCGCTTTCGGGGAACGGCAATGCGGATTTCAAGCTTAACGCGGCGCAGGACGGCGATTATATGAAGCTCCTGCGGGACGGGGACGGCAATATGTTCTATTTCTTTTGCAGCTATGCCCGCGCGTCCGCCGGAAACTATGCTGTGAGCTACAGCCGCGTGACCGTTTCGGGCGGCAAGGTTCAGTCCGAGCTTCTGTTCTCCGAGGATGTTTATACCAACGAAGACTCGCAGTCGGAGCACAAATATTACTCCTACGCCGACGGCAAGCAGACGGAGCTCAGCGAGCAGGAATATAAAAACACTTTTGACTCATTTTTGGCGGATAACACGGATATGCACCTGACCGCAGGTTACATAGACAACAACGAATTTTCCGCCGCCGATTCCGCAAAACAGCGCGAGATGCTCGCCGAGTCTTACCGCGCCTTCGGCTATGACAAGACCGCAAATTGACAGAATTACCCCTCGACCGGCGGTAAATTGCCCCAGAAACGGCGACTTGACTGACGCTCCCGTGACAAATACGGCGGGCGGTGCTATGATACGCAGCGGAGGTGATCGAAATGGTCAACAAATCAACATTCGGTCAGTTTTTGCGTCAAAAGCGAAACGAAAAGGGGATGACCCAAAAGGAGCTCGCCGAAAAACTTTTTCTCAGCGAGTCCGCAATATCAAAATGGGAGAAGGGCAAAAGCTATCCCGACATAACGATGATACCCGATATCTGTTCGGTACTCGACATCTCGGAGCATGAGCTGATAAGCGGCGCGAACGACACGGAGTATCACGAGATGAAAAGAGACGCGCGCGTATACAGAAAGCTGACCGGGACATTCTTCTGGGGCTTCACGGGCGCGTATGCGCTGGCGCTTATTATATGTTTCATATGCGACCTCGCGGTGAATCACAGATTCACTTTCTTTCCCGTGGTTTTCGGCAGTCTGTTGACTGCGTTTTCGTTCGTCCCGACATTCACGCGCTTTACCGAAAAGCATAAGCTCGCGGTATTTTCCGGCTCGACTTATCTCTCGCTTGTCCTGCTGTTTGTCATCTGCTGCGCAAAGTACGGGCAGAACTGGTTCGGCTCGGCCGCACTCGGTACTCTGCTCGGCTATATCGCGATATTTGCTCCGTTCTTACTCAGACGGTATATGCCGGCAAAAGGACGCAGACTTATCCCCGCGATATATTTCGCCCTGTTCTTCGCCTGCCTTGCCTTGCTCATTTGGGCGGTAAGAATAACTGCGGTGTTCAATCTTTCGGGCGCTCTGCTCATTGTGCTCTATTCATTTATTCCGTTTGCGGTGACTGCCGTCATGCATATTATCTGCAAGCGTCCGCTGATAAACGCCTCTATAGATGTCCTCGCGTTCGGCTCGGTTATATATGCTCTGCCGCGTTTTCTCACCGCAGTGTTCGGCAGTGTAGAGGGCGCGAACTACGCCGTGAACTTCGCCGACTGGGCGCATTTCGCAAACGGCAATGTATATCTGCTCATTTTAATATCCACGCTCGCGGTTTCAGTATCATTGCTCGCGGCAGGTATTGCAAAACTGCGCCGCGCTCGTTGACACATGGCAGATTATGTAATATAATATACCAAAATCGTGTGGATTTTTCCGAACCTGACGGGTTTATTTTTCGCCATGCACCTTTTCGGTGCGTGGCTTTTTTGATGAAAAGAGGGGTTATTTTGCAAAACAGGAAGCTGAAAATTCCGAGCGAGGTCGTTTATATCCTCGCCGTCGCCCTGCTCTCGCTCGCGGTCGCAATGCTCACGGCGGCGAACTTCGGCGTGTCGATGATAGTCGCGCCGGCATATCTTCTGAGCCTGAAAGTCGGAATTCTCACATTCGGCCAGGCGGAATATGTCATTCAGGCGGGGCTGTTTATTATCTTCTGCATCGTCATGCGCGGATTCAGGGCGGTGTATCTCTCGTCGTTCGTGACCTGCCTTATATACGGCGCGGCGCTCGATCTCTGGCGGTGCATCCCGTTCTTTAATCCTAATGTCACCCCGCCCGGGAGCATGTCCATGCCGATAAGAATACTTCTTTTTATCTTCGGCGTGCTGCTGACCTCGTTCTCGGTCGCGATGTTTTACAAAACCTATCTCTATCCGCAGGTCTACGACTTTTTCGTCAAGGGCGTCAGCGGAAAGTTCGGCATAAAGCTGTCGCGTTTCAAGACCTGCTTCGATTTATCCTGCCTCGCGGTGGCGGCGATAATGTCGCTCGCGTTTTTCAGGCGCTTCGAGGGCATCGGCTGGGGCACGCTCGTTATCGCCTCGATAAACGGTACGATAATCGGCTTCTTCTGCCGCCTGTTTGATAAATATTTCGATTTTACGCCGCTGTTCAAAAAATTCGCCGCTCATTTTGAGCTCGACAAAAAGCAGTGACATACTTTCCCGCAGGGGAGTTTTCTTCACAAAAAGTTTGATTTTTTATCCCTTGACTGCACGCTCCGCAGAGTGCATTATATATTTGACGAGATAAAATTAATTCACGGGAGGAGACATAAAATGAGCACATTCCCCGATGTAAAGAAAAAGTTAGGCTTCGGCTGCATGCGACTGCCCATGGACGGCGAAAAAGTAGATTACGCCGAATTCACGAAGATGGTTGACGAGTTCATGGCACAGGGCTTCAACTATTTCGACACCGCACGCGTCTACATCGGCGGTCAGGGCGAGACGGCGATACGCGACTGCGTCGTAAAGCGCTATCCCCGCGACAGCTTCATTCTCACCGACAAGCTCTCCGATTCGCTGTTTAACAGCGAGGACGAGATACGCCCGCTGTTTGAAAAGCAGCTCGAGAGCTGCGGAGTGGACTACTTCGATTTCTACCTCCTGCACTCGCAAACGAAGTCGATATTTGAAAAATACAAGAAGATGCACGCCTATGAGCACGCGTTCGAGCTGAAAAAAGAGGGCAAGGTAAAGCAGGTCGGCTTCTCGTTCCACGACACCGCCGACGTACTCGACGAGATGCTTAACGAATACCCGGAGATTGAGGTGGTTCAGATCCAGCTCAACTACATCGACTTCGACGATCCCGCCGTTCAGGCGCGGCTGTGCTACGAGGTCTGCCGCAAGCACAACAAGCCCGTAATAGTCATGGAGCCTGTCAGGGGCGGAAAACTCGCCGACATTCCCGAACAGGGCAAGGCTATATTCGACGCTCTTCACGGCGGCAGCCCGGCGAGCTACGCGATACGCTACGCAGCGGATTTCGACGGCGTATTCATGGTGCTCTCCGGCATGAGCAGCTTAGAGCAGATGAACGACAACCTGTCGTTTATGAAGGACTTTAAGCCCCTGAGCCACGAGGAGAGACGGGCGATAGCGGAGGTCTGCGACGTTATACGCGCGACCCACACCATCCCCTGCACCGCGTGCCGCTACTGCACGGACGGCTGCCCCGAGCATATCCTCATCCCCGACCTGTTCTCGTGCATGAACGCAAAGCAGCTCTGCCGCGACTGGAACTCGGACTGCTACTATGAGGTCTACACCGAGAATCACGGCAAAGCGTCGGACTGCATCGGCTGCGGAAAGTGCGAGCACTCGTGCCCTCAGCACCTGCCCATACGCGAGCTGCTCAGGGAGGTTGCAAAAACCTTTGAGGGCGGAGAGGCAGAATAAATTCGCTCAATTATATAAAAACAAAACCGACCGCAACGGGAAACCGCCGCTGTCGGTTTTTGTATGCTTCTTTGTTGACAAGTTTTGATTTGCGCCGGAATCTCCAAACAACAACCCCACCTAACGGCAAACCGCAGGTGGGGTTCTGTTCTGTCCGCACTCCGCAGGGGAGTGCGGATCATCAGCTGAATATGAGCGTTGTGATGCTCAGACCGGGGATTTCGACCTCCTGTTTATATTCTCCGTCGTAGGTGAGCTTGAGATCGTACTGGTCATTCGTGGTGTATATCTTGAGGTTGTCTCTGCTGCTGATGCCCTCGAAGTTGAAGGTGCAGCCCGCATCGTCGTTGACGATGACGACAACTATGCTGCCGTCCGGCGTGAGGAAGGACGCGCAGTTGGTCTTGTTGAGGATAACAAAGCCCATCTGATTCTTTATCTTCCACGCGACGCGGTCGTTGACATCCTTTTCGTTGGAGATGACCTTGCTGCCGACAGGAACAAACTTCGAGAAATGCGCAAGCGCATTGTATCGCTTGGCGGTGTAATATTCGTTGCACTCATGGTCGGCGATGATGAGTCCGTCGGAGTTGTCGCCCCATTCGCTGACTGCGACCCACGAGGTCCACGCCGTGGCGTTTGAATACATGATATCCTGGCATATAGTTCTCGCCATGGTGCGCGCGCCGGATATCGATCTCGTCGTGCTGTGGCAGGGCAGCTCGCACCACTCGTCCATCTCGACCGTCACATCGGGATAGTATCTTCTCAGATACTGACCCCAGGCCTTCTTGAGCAGATAGTTCGTGTCGGACCAGTAGGAGTGATAAGAATATGTCGCCATGACGCTGCTGAGCTCTTCATCCTTGCTGATTTTCTTTATGTATTCGAATGCGGGGTTGCCTATTTTCGAGACCTCGCACATGGACATTTTGACATTGAGTCCGCGCTCCTTTATGCTCTTGGCAAACATGCGGTAGAGCTTGAACATCTCCTTTTCGTCGTAGTGGCAGCCCTCCTGATAGACGTTGTCGCCGCCCCATGAGACAAGCGGCTCGTTTATCGGACTTATATATTTAACCGGCACGCCGAGCTCAAGGAAATGCTCGGTTATGTCAAGAAAATAGTCGACATATTCCTGATAACATTCGGGCTTGAGGTTGTTCTGATGCTTCTTCAGTCCGCCGCTCGCCTGACCGGAAACGGTCATTGAAAAGTGCGGCGAGTTTGAAAACAGAACGACTGAGTCAATGCAGCCGTAGCTCATGCAGAGTTTGAGCATATTCATTGCGTTCGCGTCCTGCGACCAGTCATATTCATATTTCCCGGTCTTTTCGTTATATACAAGGAAGCTCGCCGTGCTCTTCCACGAATCGGGATCGAGACGGGAGTTGGGGTTCTGCTTTTCGCCCGAGCCGACGTTGTATCTGTATATGTTCAGCCCGAGTCCCTCTTTGCTGTAGAGAAGCTTTGCGATATCGTCGGCGTTTTTGCTTCCTCCTGCGACCTGCGCCCACCATGCCGCGGCGGCGCCCCAGCCGTTCATTTCCTGGAGCGTCTCCGTCTCGTTTACCGTGAGCGTTACGCGGCTTGTATCCTGAGTGTTTTTGATGTTCGAGACGTTTATCGAGCCGGTGATGAACAGCGAGACCAGAAAAACGGCTACATTATAAAGAGCTTTTTTGACATTTGCCATTGTTATCCCTCCTGATACCACAAGTTTATCAGAAGAAATATAAAAGGTCAACTAAAAAATCGAAAAGAGTTGCTGCGGGACAGTATGTTTCGCCGCACCCTACGAAGTGCGTGTCAATAAAATCGTGCAATTTCGCGGGCGAATGAAATCCAACCATACCATGCACTTTTTCACTGTTCACTTTTACTTATTACCTTGAGCGAAGCGAAACACCCCTGCAGGGGAGACTAAAATCAGGCAAACGGAGTTCGCATATAAAACAGAAATCCCCGTATGTCCTGCATACGGGGAGATATTTTAGAGTATGATGAGTTCTTTCGGCGCGTGGGTGAGTCCGCGGCTGCCGTCTTCCGTGATGAGCACCATGTCCTCGATTCTGACTCCGAAAAGTCCGGGCAGATATATGCCGGGCTCCGCAGTGACAAGATGTCCGGGGGCGAGAATCTCTTTCGAGCGGGGCGATACGCGCGGCTGCTCGTGGATCTCAACGCCGACTCCGTGACCCGTGCCGTGGCCGAAGAATTCGCCGTAGCCCGCGTCGGTTATGACATCGCGCGCGGCTTTGTCCGCGTCGGCGCAGGAGACGCCGGGAGCCATCTTCTCCATCGCGGCGAGCTGCGCTTCGAGGACGGTGTTGTATATCTTCTTCTGCTCTTCGCTTACAGAGCCGACTGCGACGGTTCGCGTCATGTCGCTGTGGTATCCGCCGACGACCGCGCCGTAGTCCATGGTGATGAAGTCGCCGTTTTCAATCTTTTTGTCCGAGGGCACGCCGTGCGGCATCGAGGAGTTGACTCCGCTGACTGCAATCGTCTCAAACGAGAGCGCCTCCGCGCCGTTTCGGAGCATATAGTAGTCGAGTTCGAGCTGAACCTCGCGCTCGGTCACGCCGGGCTTTATGAATTCAAGTATGTGGTCGAATGCGCGCTCGGCTATCGCCTGCGCCTCGCACACGAGCTTCACTTCGCCGTCGGATTTTACCATTCTGAGCGCGTCTATCGCGCGGTCGGCGTAGTTCTCGGTGCAGATGCCTGTGTCGGGCATCCACTTTGTGAACTCCTCGAACTGGGCGACGGTGAGTCTCGTCGTCTCAACGGCGAGGTTGTTTATTTTGAATTCGCTCATCAGCTGCGGCAGCTCGGTGCTCAGATCTTTTGTGAGTCTGACGGGGCAGACGGTTATCTTCTTCTGCGCCGCCTCGACATAGCGCGAGTCGGTGAGGAATACCGTGCCGTTTCTCGAAATGAGCAGAACGCCGTCCGACGACGGGAACGAGGTGAAATAGCGCCTGTTCTCCTCGGACATTATCAGCGCGCCGTCGAGCTCCGACGGCAGAAGCGAAAGAAACTTGTCGAAAATCATTCTCTGTTCCTCCTTAGGGTACTTTGAAAAAAGCGGTGAGAAATCCCTTTCCCACCGCCTTTAAATGTACAGTTGTACAGTGCAGGTACTTATTTGTACTTGCGCTTGCGAGCCGCCTCAGACTTCTTCTTTCTCTTGACCGAAGGCTTCTCATAGTGCTCTCTCTTGCGGACCTCCTGGATAACTCCGTCTCTGGAAGTCTGTCTCTTGAAACGCTTGAGTGCGCTCTCGAGAGATTCGTTCTCTTTAACTTTGACCTGACTCATTAATATTCCCTCCCTCCGCTGCAATTGCAAGGGCTAATTAGCATAAGCTTGCCTCTAATTATACAACAGGTGAATTTTATTGTCAACCGCTTGGGGGGATTTTTTATTTTTGATTAAAATATCCTTTTTTACTGCGGCTTTACAACGAGGTTGACGAGCTTGCCGGGGACATAGAGCTCTTTTATAAACGCCATGCCGTCGGTGAACTCCTTGACCTTGTCGAGCTCCTTGGCTCTGGCAATAGCGTCGGCAGCCTCGATATCGGCGGGCACGGTGAAGCGGTCGCGGACTCTGCCGTTGACCTGAACGGCGATCTCTATTTCGTCGTCAACGCACTTGCTCTCGTCGTAGTCGGGCCACTTCGCGGTCGAGCAGAGACCCTCTTCGCCGAGCTGCTCCCACATCTCCTCGCACAGGTGCGGAGCGAACGGACAGAGCAGACGGATGAATACGGACAGCTCGTCCTTTGTCAGTGTGCCGACATCGTTTATCTCGTTGAGGCAGGTCATCATTGCGGCGATCGCGGTGTTGAACTTCATGTCCTCAATATCCTGCGAGACCTTTTTGACTGTCTTGTTCATTATTGATTCGAGCTTCTTCGTCGTGCCGTTGCCCTCGGCGATATCCGACAGGGACGCGACTCTCTCGAGGAAGCGCTTGCAGCCCTTGACGCCGCTCTCTTTCCACGGGGCGGAGGCTGAATAGTCGCTCATGAACATTATATATGTGCGCAGGGTGTCCGCGCCGTACTTTTTGATAACATCGTCGGGGTCAACAACGTTGCCGCGGGACTTCGACATCTTCACGCCGTCCGCGCCGAGAACGAGTCCGAGACCCGAACGCTTCGCATACGGCTCGGGCACGGGGACTTCGCCGATATCATAGAGGAAGCGGTGCCAGAAGCGCGAATAGATAAGATGGCGCGTAACGTGCTCCATGCCGCCGTTGTACCAGTCGACGGGGAGCCAATATTTGAGCTTGTCCTTGTCTGCAAAGCACTTGTCGTTGTGCGGATCGATGTAGCGCAGGAAGTACCAGGACGAACCTGCCCACTGGGGCATTGTGTCCGTCTCGCGCTTCGCGGGCGCGCCGCACTTCGGGCAGGTGCAGTTGACGAAGGAATCTATCTTCGCGAGCGGGCTTTCGCCGCCCTCGCCGGGCTCAAAGTTCTCAACATCGGGGAGCTTGAGCGGCAGCTCGTTTTCGGGCACGGCGACCATGCCGCAGTGCGGGCAGTGGATAATCGGAATCGGCTCGCCCCAGTAACGCTGGCGGTTGAATGCCCAGTCCTTCATCTTGTACTGGACGCCCTTCTCGCCGATGCCGCGCGCCTTGAGGAACTCGAGCATTTTTTCTATAGACTCTTTCTTGTTGTCCGTTCCGTTGAGGAAATCGGAATTTATCATCTCACCGTCGCCGGTGTATGCTTCTTTTTCAATGTCGCCGCCCTTGATGACCTGGATGATGTCAATGCCGAACGCCTTTGCAAAATCCCAGTCGCGCTGGTCGTGGGCGGGAACAGCCATAATGGCGCCGGTGCCGTAGCCCATCATGACATAGTCGGAGATGAATATCGGGATCTCCTTGCCGTTGACGGGGTTGACTGCGGTAAGTCCGCTGAGCTTGACGCCTGTCTTGTCCTTGACGAGCTGAGTGCGCTCAAATTCGGTCTTTTTACCGCATTCGGTGCGGTATTTTTCGACCTCATCCATATTCGAGATGCGCTCGGAATATTTATCGATGAGCGGATGCTCGGGAGCCATGACCATAAAGGTGACTCCGAAAAGGGTGTCGGGGCGGGTGGTGTATATGCGCATGGTCTCATCAGTTCCCGAGAGGGTGAAGTTGACGAATGCGCCGGTCGAGCGGCCGATCCAGTTCTCCTGCTGAGCCTTTATATTCGCCGGGAAGTCGACATGCTTGAGTCCGTCAAGCAGCTTGTCGGCGTATTCAGTTATGCGCAGGAACCAGACGTCCTTCGACTTCTGGATAACGTCGCTGTGGCAGATGTCGCACTTGCCGCCCTGTGAGTCCTCGTTGGAGAGCACGCATTTGCAGCTTGGGCAGTAGTTGACGAACGCCTTGTCGCGGAAAACGAGTCCGTGCTCGAACATCTTGAGGAAGATCCACTGAGTCCACTTGTAGTAGTCGGTATCGGTCGTATCGACAACGCGGCTCCAATCGAATGCGAAGCCGACGCGCTTGAGCTGGCCGGTGAAATTGTGGATGTTCTGGTCGGTGACTATGCGCGGATGGGTGCCGGTCTTTATCGCGTAGTTCTCGGCGGGCAGTCCGAATGCGTCGAAGCCTATCGGGAACAGGACGTTGTAGCCCTGCATCCTGCGCTTGCGGCAGATGACCTCCATGCCGGAATAAGCCTTGATGTGACCGACGTGCATGCCTGCGCCGCTCGGATAGGGGAACTCGATGAGCCCGTAGAACTTGGGCAGCGAGAAATCGTCGATAGCTCTGAAGGTGCCCTCTTTCTCCCAGCGGTCCTGCCACTTCTTTTCAATGGTTTTGAAATCGTAGTTTGCCATGATTTATGTCATTCCTTTCGGATGTTCTCTCTCAGTCGGTCAGCAGGTCGCTTATGTCAAGCTGCTGCGCGTCGTTCCAAAGACGCTCGAGGTTGTAGTATTCGCGCTGATCCTTCTGGAACAGGTGGACGAGCACGCTGCCGAAGTCGAGCAGAATCCAGCCGGTCGCGCGTCCCTCAATGTGCTCGGGTGCTGCGCCGAGCTTGCCCATCTCATATTCGAGATCGTCTGCGAGGCTCTTGACATGGGTGTTTGAAGTACCGGTCGCGATGACAAAATAGTCGGAGACTATAGTCAGCTCCTCGGTCTTTATCGCCGTGATGTCCAGCGCCTTTTTCTTGTCGAGTATTTTAACTATTTCGTTTGTCAGTTCTCTGGGGGTCATTTCTCTGAACTCCTCTCGGTTATAAGTTCATTGTAGCAGTCGACGCTCGACGGGTCGATTATCATTCCGTCGGCGAGGAGCTTTGATATGCAGTATCTTTGGGTGTAGAGCATCGCGGATTCTATCGACTGTTCCGAAAGCTCTCGGACTTTGTCGACATCGGGATATTTTCTGTCCTCGCTTATGAAATCCGCGAGGTAGACTATCTTTTCGAGCTGCGTCATGTTGGCTTTGCCCGTAGTGTGCCAGCGAACCGCGCCGATGATATCCTCGTCGGTGATATGAAGCTCCAGCTTCAAAAATGCCGCTCCGGCTATCGCGTGCCAGAGCTTGCGGTTCAGGCGCTCGGACGGAGATAACATTATATCAGCTTTTTCTATTATTTGCAACTGCTCTTCGGGCGCGGCGTTCTTCATCACATCGTGCAGAAGCCCCGCAAAATAAGCCTTTTCGGGGTCTGCGCCGTATAGCTCGGCAAGGTGCCGGGCGCTCTTTGCAACGCCGAGCGAGTGAATGTATCTGTAGTCGTCGAGCTTAGTTTTCAGCAGCTCGTCATATTCTTTGTATTTCTCGGGTACGTTCAAGTGTAAAGCCCTTTCTTTTCGATATAGTCGCGCACGCCGTCGGCGAGAAGCCCCTGCGTGCTCTCTTTTTCGGAGATCCTGCGGCGAATGATGGTCGAGCTTACTTCAAAGACCGGAATCTCGATGAATTTTATCTTTTCTGTTTCCTCCGGCGTGAACTTGCCCTCGAGCTCGGGCACGAAGCCGTGCTTGCGCGAGGCGGCGCAGAGGGTGCACATCATTAAGATGTCGTGATAGCGGTACCACTCGTCGAATGTCGCGAGCATATCCGAGCCGACTATCAAAAACAGCTCGGCGTCCGGGTATTCACGCTTTATCTCGCAGAGCGTGTCGTAGGTGTAGCTCTTGCCGACGCGGCGAAGCTCCGTGTCCGAGACGGAAAACCGACGGTCGCCCTCAAAGCTCAGGCGGCACATCTCGAATCTGTCCCTGCTGCGAGCAAGGTTCAAGACGTGCTTGTGCGGCGGAACCGACGCCGGAATAATGAGAACGCGGTCGAGCTGCAGCTTGTCCGCGATAGCGGTAACAAGCCTTATGTGCCCCATGTGCGGCGGATTGAAGGTGCCGCCGAAAATGCCAAGTCGCATATATCTTTCTCCTTGAAACTGTCAGTATTCGGTGTCGTCCGAGAGCGACGCGCTGCCGCTTATCGGGATAACCTCGCCGAGATAAGTCGGCTCGGGCTTGAAAATGCACATAAAGAAGTCCTTGCACCGGGCGAGGCTCTCGCGCACAAAATTATATACGGGCTTGCCGTAGACGCGCTTGTCCGCCGCAACGCCGTAGGCGTCGATACCCAGGCGGCGCGCATTGTAGACCGCGCGGTAGAGGTGATATTTCTGAGTGACGACTATCGTGCTCTTGACCTCGAACACGTCGCGGGCACGGTACATTGACTCATATGTTGAAAAGCCCGCATGGTCGAGGAACACATCGTCGGGGTCAACGCCTCTGCCGACGGCGTATTGTTTCATATGGTTGACCTCGTCGTAGGAGTCCCTGCCGTGGTCGCCGCTCGCGAGGATCTTTTTGCCCGCGCCGGACTGATATAAATCAACGCCCGTGCTCATTCTGTCCTCGAGCATATGGCTCAGCGTGCCATTGGAGTTGACCTTTGCGCCGAGCACCAATACGCAGTCCGCCCCGCGTCCCGCCGCCTCGTCCGCGCTGATTATATACTTGCTCGCGCTGAGCATCACAACGGCGTTTATCATGCACGGAGTCAGCACCGCGAGCGCAAGCAGCACGCAGAGGACGGATATTATTATTTTTTTCTTGGAACGCGGTTTTTTCATGGCGTTTCTCCTGAAAGAGTTGATTTATATGTGGCAGGCAGTGAGACGGAGTGTGAATGTCGTGGCATTACCGCCGTTGATGCATAATGTTGAGTTATAAGTTTTTACCCACTACCTTCGCTACCTACCTTAACGAAATATTTTATCTTATACAGCGTTTCGGCATTTTCTTTTTATTTGAAAAAGAAAACGCCTGCAAAAGAAAAG
>OLXK01001274.1_pt1 | contig 18429 bp, 13 predicted proteins | sample 1674321 | NCBI WGS metagenome assembly OLXK01 (sample SAMEA103958162, study PRJEB25191) | human gut metagenome | reverse complement strand
CCGCGCTCTCGTCCGGTCCGCCACGGTGCGGACGCCCGTGCACGCCTGCAAATACGCTGCCACGCTGTCCTGAATGGCCTTCACGCCTGCCCCTCCTTCCCTGTCTCACGTGAGACTTGTCCGAGCAGTTCGCGGCGATTAATTTTCGAATGTAATACCCCTGGAAGGATATAGAAAAAAAAGCAAGAACTGCTTGCAAAAAGAGAAAATATCTGATAGACTTTATGTAGACTGTATTACTGTCAGTACGTGCGTCTATCCGCACGCCCGGACAGGGACAGATTTTGGATGCTGAGAGCAGCGCTTGGGGCGGAAACGCTGACACCCTTTTGCGGTACTCGAAGATCATCAGTAAAAAAAAGGAGTGGTTAAGAAGATGAAAAAGCAGCGTATCTTGAGTGCTCTGCTGGCATTGTGCATCGTCTTTTCCCTGGTGCCCACAGCGCTGGCGGAAAAAGCTGACGATTTCACGGACGTCAGCAGATCCGACTGGTACTACCAGTTCGTAGACTATGTGACGTCGAAGGGTTACTTCAACGGCGTCGCGGACAAGACCTTCGCCCCCGCGGACAACATGACCCGTGCGATGTTCGTCACGGTCCTGTTCCGTTTCGACGGTGCGAAGGGTGATCGCAGCCAGAGCGCATTCACCGATGTGGCTCCCGGCGAGTGGTACACCGATGCCATCAACTGGGCGGCTGCCAACAGGATCGTGGATGGTGTGGGCAACGGCAAGTTTGCCCCTAACGATCCCATCACCCGTGCGCAGATGTGCACCATGATCGAGCGTTACCTCGCCCTCTATAAGAAGGCATGGAAGGTGACTCTGCCCGAGACCGGCTCCGTCTCCGTCATGGTCGATGAGAACGCGATCCCCGCGTATGCGCTCGCCGCGGTCAAGCAGTGCCAGCGTCACGGCTTGGTCAACGGCTTTGAGGATGGCACGTTCCGTCCCAACGAACTGTCCACCCGTGCGCAGGTGGCAGCGGTGATCTACCGCATGTCTTTCCTCGTGCAGAACGCGAAGCCGGATAACACCCCGAGCGTTAATCCCGGCGGCACGGTGAATCCCCCGGTGACTGCCTACACCTATGCCCTGTATTTTGACGCCAACGGCGGCACGCTGATCGGTGCGTCTCCCGTCTCCACGACGACGACGAGCACCACTTACAGCTTCCCCGTGAGCGCTACCGCCACCCGCGACGGCTACAACTTCCTGGGCTGGGCGACGGAAAAGACCGCCACGGCTGCGACGTACCCCGCGAACAGCACCATCACGCTGACCGCTAACTATCCCATTATCACCCTGTACGCGGTCTGGCAGGCTAAGGCGCCCGTGGTCGTTTCCGATGACCTGATCGGCAATGCCGTTCTCAAGTCCGTCAAGCAGGTCAACGACAGATTCAGCGCCATGAAGAAGGCTGTTGTCGACGCCGTTGATCAGGTCAACAAGGACAACAAGTACCTGACGGACGCGCAGCTCCAGCAGGTCAAGAACATTGTCAACGACATGGTCAAGGTCGAGGACGTGAAGGCAAACTTCACCTCCGGCGACAACAAGACCGAGCGCGAGGTCACCTGGAACGTCGCTCTCGAGGTGAAGGACGGTCAGGTCGTCTCCGCCATCGAGCAGGCGAACAAGCTTGCCAACGCGATCATCACCGGCACCACGAGCAAGCCCACTCCCGACGATATCGACGGTTTCCTGACCAGCGTTAAGAACGCTGTCGAGTCCGAGACCGGCATCGTGCTCACCGACAAGTCCCTGCAGGAGATCAAGACGCAGGTCGTCGACCTTCTCAAGAAAGAGGGCAAGAGCCTGTGGGCGAACTTCCACGACGGCGAGGGCAACTATGTCTGCGGCAATGTGGACGTTGTGTTCAACGGTAAGACCTACGCCACCATCAAGGTCGGCGACGGCAACACCACCCTCGAGGGCAGCAAGTCCCAGATCGCCAAGGAGCTTGGCACTGCCATCTCCAAGGAGATCTACAAGCAGATGAAGGCGAAGGGCACTGCCTACACGGATAATTTCACCTTCAATATCGACCTGAAGGTGAACTTCGCTCCCGCCGCCAACGCGGACATTGCAGCGAAGACCAACGCTTACACCTACAACTATAAGCTCGTCGTGACGCCGAAGCTCAACAGCAACGGTCTGCTCGAGTACAAGTACGAGGGCGATGAGAACTATCTGCGTCTCAACATCAGCAAGGACGTCCAGAAGGCTTATAACGACGGCCTCGACCAGATCGCCGCGCAGTTCGCCTATACCGACGGCACCAAGGATAAGGTCGTCGCCAAGGTCAAGAAGGAAATGGAGACGCGTCTCCCCGAGATCTATGCGGAGATCGAGACGTCTCTGAAGAAATACGATATCACCCTGACTAACGCCACCGAGGACGCGCTCAAGGCAGCTCTTCTTGCAGAGGCAGACAAGTGGGTCGAGACCAACTGGACGACGTTCGTTAACTCTGCCACCGGCGGCGGCACCCTCAAGGGTCTTGACAACACCGCCCTCATCAACGCCGTGTGGCCGCTGATCGAGAAGGACATCGACGCGCTCGATGTGAACGCTCTGATCGAGAACCAGATCAGCGAGAAGCTGACGGAGAAGAAGATCAACGAGGCGTGGATCGTCGATAAGGCGAACAACAGCGGTACGCTGAAAGATGCGAAGGATCTTGTTAAGGGGTTTGATGCGGTCACCTTCGAGCCTGCCGGCGTAACGCTGGATATCCAGTCGGTCGCTGACATCAACTTCCTGCTTGCTCAACCCGAGATTAAGGCTCATGTTACCAAGGGAGGCTTTGGCGCCACGATTACGCTCTCCGGTAAGGGCGGTAAGCCCTTCAGCGATGCGCTCAAGCAGGAGATCGTTGACACTGCGACCAAGGAGCTTGACGCTGCACTGACTTCTTCCGCCACGCTGAAGGATCTGCTGGCGAAGAACCCCGGTCTGAAGAATTACCTGATCTACAGCGCGCTCGTGCAGATGGATCTCACCTTCGATACTGAGAAGGCCGCCAATGCTTCTGCGCTGGATAACCTGAAGCCCACCATCAAGGACGAGGGCAAGGCAAAGCTTGCCGAAAAGCTGAATAATAAGCTTGCCTCGATCGATGTGTCTTCGATCCTGAATGACGGCTCTGCTGAAAAGGCGGAGTATCAGAAGAAGATCGACCTGCTCAACAGCCTGAAGTTTGATGCCGCCAATGGCATCCAGACCAAGACCGCGACCCAGCTTGCTGACGCGCTCAAGAGCCAGACCATGAAGGACATCGTCGGCAGCAAGGGCGACACTTATGTTGCGCAGTACCTCGGCAAGATCGTTGCCAAGGCGCAGAACCTGCTGCCCGACAGCGCGAGCATCGCCCTCAACGGTGTGACGCTGACGGAGAACGACCTTACTGCGCTTGGCAATGCCAAGACCTCTCTCGAGGCTGTGACCGAGCTTGCGAACCTCATCGCGAAGTTCGGCGATCTGAGCATCAACAGCTTCGCTGACCCTGCCGGTCAGAAGGTGACGGTCAACTACAACACCCGCAGCGCCAGCGCGAACCTCATCATCAACGTCAAGTAATTTGACAGCGTAAGACAAAGCAATGATTCGGACCACCTCTTCCCGCCGGGGGAGGGGGAGCATAAAAAAAAGAGACGTTAGGCGCGTCAGCGGCTCATTCGCGTTTGAGAGCCTGGCGGGTCTGTCGTCTCACACTTTTGAAAAGCACTGATTCAAAAATAATTTCTGCCCCGAAAAACAAGAGAAAGGAGGGCGCGCATGAACGAAAAGCTCCTGCGATACCTGCTGGAACAGCAGCTTTTGACCGCGGAACAGGCGGACGAGCTGCGTCGTGCACAGGAGGAAACGAACAAGTCCATCCGCGAGCTGATCTTGGAGCGCGCCATCCTGCCCGAGGAACAGGTCATCGAAGCCCTGTCCTCGCTGACCCGCACCCCCGTGGTGCACCTTTACGAAATGACTATCCCCATGGATGTCCGACAGGCGGTTCGCCCGGATATCCTGCGTACATATACAATGATGCCCTTCCAGTTTGATCCGGAGGACAGCGGCACACTGTATGTCGCCATGAACGAGCCCATGAACATGAAGGGGCGCGACATGGTCGCCATTGCCAGCAAGTGTCGCATTAAGCCATTTTTAGCGACAACATCCGACATTCTCGTGACCATCGACCGCTGCTACGGCAGCGAGGAGATGCAGGAGGCTGCCGAGCTTTACACCCAGACCAACGAGCGGGAGAGCGCCTCTCTGGAAGATCAGGTCTTTCAGGAGGATGTCAACGCCTCCCCCGTGGTGGTGCTGGTGAACTCCCTTGTGGAGCAGGCGGTGCGCCAACGCGCTTCCGATATCCACGTGGAGTCCGGACCGGACAAGGTCCGGGTCCGCTGCCGAGTGGACGGCGTGCTGTACACCACCGCCACTTACGACCTGCAGCTGCTGCCCGCCATCATCGCGCGCATTAAGATCCTCAGCAATCTGGACATTTCCGAAAAGCGCAGACCGCAGGACGGCCGCTTTTCCATCCTGGTGGACCGCCGGGAATACGATGTGCGTGTTTCCACGCTCCCCACGGTCTATGGCGAAAAGTGCGTGATGCGACTGACGCAGAAAAAGGCGCTGCGCCGCAGCAAGCGCGCCCTTGGCCTGACGGGGTCGGAACTGGAGAAATTCGACGAGATCCTGCGCCATCCCAACGGGATCGTGCTGGTCACCGGACCTACCGGTTCCGGTAAATCCACCACGCTTTACACCGCATTGAACGAGCTTAACAGCGACATGGTGAACATCGTCACGGTGGAGGACCCCGTGGAGGCGAACGTGGACGGCGTGAATCAGGTACAGGTGAATCCCAAGGCGAACCTGACCTTTGGCAACGCCCTGCGTTCCATTTTGCGTCAGGATCCCGACATTATCATGATCGGCGAGATCCGCGACCGGGAAACGGCGTCCATCGCGGTGCAGGCGTCCATCACGGGTCACCTCGTGGTGAGTACGCTGCATACCAACGACACCGCCAGCAGCGTCACGCGCCTGCTGGACATGGGCGTGGAAAGCTACCTCATCGCCGACGCGCTGACCGGCATCATCGCCCAGCGCCTTGTGCGCCGTCTTTGCCCCAACTGCAAGCGGCGGCACGTTCTTTTAGAGCATGAGTTGGAATATCTGGGACTGACGCCGGAGGAGAAGGACAGCGCCGAGGTTTACGAGCCGGTGGGCTGCCAGCGCTGCGCCGGTACCGGATATTTCGACCGGATCGGCATTTACGAGATCATGGAGATCACGCCCCGTATGCGCACGATGATCTCCCACCGCTGCGACACGGGCGCGCTGCGGGAGACTGCCATCGCCGAGGGGATGCACACCCTCCGCGAAAGCGCCCGCCGCCTTGTGCTGGAGGGAACGACCTCCATCAGCGAGATGCAGCGCATCAGCGTTGAAAATATGGCGGAAGAAACTCATCCTTTGGAGGACGGCGCATGATCGACCTGGAAACACTCATTCATGACGCGCTGGAGCGCAACGCCTCCGACATTCACCTCACGGTGGGGGAGCCCCCCGTTTTTCGACTGGACGGCGAGCTGACCAACTTTGGGGAGGATCCGCTGACCGAGGCGGATACCACCGCCTATGTGCAGGAGCTGATCACGCCCGGACTTCTCAAGGAATTTCATGAAATGGGCGAGGCGGACTTCGCCGTGACCTATCACGATTTGGTGCGTATGCGCTGCAACGTGTTCCGTCAGCGGGGCATGACGTCGCTGGCGCTTCGCCTGCTGCCGCTGCGCATTGCCACCGCCGAGGAATTGGGCCTTCCGCCCGTGGTGGTGGCGCAGGCGGATAAACCCCGCGGACTGGTGCTCGTCACCGGCCCCACCGGCTCGGGCAAAAGCTCCACTCTGGCGGCGCTGCTCGACCACATCAACCACACCGAGCGCCGCCACATCATCACGCTGGAGGAACCCATCGAATACCTGCACACGAGCGATCAATGTATCATCAACCAGCGCGAGGTGGGCGCTGATACCAGCAGCTTTGCCGCGGGACTTCGCGCTGCGCTGCGTCAGGACCCCGACGTGATCCTGGTCGGCGAGATGCGCGATCTGGAGACCATCTCCACCGCCATCACAGCCGCCGAAACGGGCCATCTGGTGTTCGGCACGCTGCACACCAAGGGCGCGGCCAACACCATCGACCGTATCATCGACTCTTTCCCCGCCGAGCAGCAGAATCAGATCCGCATCCAGTTGGCGGACGTGCTGGAGTGTGCCGTGGGCCAGACCCTCCTGCCGAAGATCGGCGGCGGCCGCACGGCGGTATTCGAGATCATGATCGTCACCCCCGCCATTCGCAGCATGATCCTGCAAAGCAAGACCTTCCAGATCGTCAGCGCCATCCAGACCGGCAAGCGGTACGGGATGCAGCTTTTGGACGACGCGCTGGAGGATCTGGTCGACCGTCACGTGATTTCGCTGGAGACTGCCCTCGCCGCCGCCAACGAGCCTGATAAATTCAAGACAGGGCGGCAGACCTGAGAAAGGAGGGCGGCTCCATGCCCGGATTCAACTATACGGCGATCAACCGAAACGGAAAGCGCGTCCGCTCCTCTTTGGATGCGTCGTCCATCGAGACCGCGAAAAGCTCCCTTCGCGGCGCCGGTTATACGATTTTAGACATTAAGGAGCAGACCACCCTCAACCGTGATATCGAGATCCCGTTTCTCGGCAACCCCAAGGCGAAGGACATGGCGGTGTTCTGCCGTCAGTTCGTCTCCATCCTGCGCGCGGGCGTTTCCGTTGCCTCCGTGCTCGCCATGCTGGGGCAGCAGACCGGCAATAAAAAGCTGCGCGCCGCCATCCGCGAAATGCAGGCGGACGTGGAAAAGGGCGAAGCGCTTGCTACTTCCATGCGCCGCCATCCCAAGATCTTCCCCGCCATTCTGGTGAACATGGTGTCAGCGGGCGAGGCCTCCGGCAATCTGGAGGAATCCTTCCGCCAGATGGAGCTTTATTTCGAACGCAGCAAGCGCACCAAGAGCAAGGTGACCAGCGCCATGATCTACCCCTGCGTGCTGATCGTGGTCATGATCATCGTGCTGATCGTGATGATGACGAAGATCATCCCCAACTTCCTCAAAACCTTCGAGGAAATGGACGCGGAGCTGCCCAAGCTCACGCAGGGCCTGATGGCGGTCTGCGAATGGTTCAAGTCCTGGTGGTGGGTGCCGCTGCTGGTGCTGGCAGTGCTGATCGTGGGCGGCGTCCTGTTTCACAGGACCAACAAGGGCAAGCACTTTTTCGGCTGGCTCGCCCGCAAGACGCCCGTGGTGGGCAACCTGACGGTGAAAACCGCCTGCGCGACCTTCTGCCGCACGATGGAGGTGCTGATCGGCTCCGGCCTGACGCTGACGGACAGCATGGACCTCGCCGCCAGCAACATGGGCAACATCTACTATCTGGAGGCCATCCGCGACGCGCGCGCCCTGGTCGCCGAGGGCACCCCCCTGCGGGAGAGCCTCGTGCGGACGGGTATTTTTCCGCCCATGGTGTCGAATCTTGTCGGCGTGGGGGAGGAGACCGGCGACCTGCAAAGCATGATGGGCAAAGTGGCCGACTACTACGATGAAGAAGTAGATGAGGCCACCAAAAAGCTCCTGAACCTGATGGAGCCCGCCATCATCATCTTCATGGCGGTCTTTGTGGTCATCATCGTGCTGGCCATCTACCTGCCGATGATCAACATGACCAAGGCCTTCGACAAATACCTGTAAATCCGTATATCCAAGCCATGTCCCCTGGTGTGGGAGATAGGGGCCCGTGCCGCATGGCGATGATATAAAATCCGACGCAAAACAAAGAAAGGAAGAAAACTCATATGAAAAAGTTTGGTTCCAAGTCCGGTTTTACCCTCGTTGAGCTGGTCGTCGTCATGGCTATCCTGGGCATCCTCGCCGGCATCGCCGTCCCCGCCTACTCCGGCTACATCAAGAAGGCCCACGACGCCGCCATCATTACGGAGCTGGACGCAGTGAAGACGGCCGCGCTGGCTGCCAATGCCAAAACTGGCACTATCAAAGAGATTTCTGTCACAGGCGAAAAAAACATTACCGTTACCGGTGATCCCGCGGCGCTGGACAGCGATTTTGCGACTAATTTCCATCTCTATTATCCAAACGGGACGGTTAACAATGGAACGATTGCCCTGACAGAGGCTCTTCCCTATTACACCACCAGCAGCTACAGCAATGGAGTAAAATGGACGCCCGCCGGTGGCTGGGTGGCGACCCAGAAGGCCGGTGACTAACCCCACCCCCGCATCATCCCAAGCACTTAGAAACAACGCCCCGTCCGTCCGTTATCCCTATCACCCGGGCGGGCGGGGGAGACCCCTGAGCGAAAAGGAGAGATTTCCCATGACCTGTCTTTTGCTGCTGCTCTGGACGGCGCTGGGTCTGTGCGTCGGCAGCTTCTGCAACGTGCTGATCTTCCGCCTGCCCCGTGGAGAGGAGTTCGTAAAAACGCCGTCGCACTGCATGGCCTGCGGCCATCGTCTGCGGTGGTACGAGCTGCTGCCCGTGGCAAGCTGGCTGATGCAGGGAGGGAAGTGCCGCGCCTGCGGGGAGAAGCTCTCCGCCCAGTACCCCGTGGTGGAGGCGCTGAACGGCGGAGCATGGCTGCTGGCGGCGTGGCTGTATCAGGCCGAGCCGCTGCGCGCGGTGCTGTATTCGCTGCTTTTCTCCCTGCTGACGGTCGTGGCGCTCATCGACTGGCGCACCTTCGAGATCCCCAACGGGGTGAACCTTGCGATCTTCCTTCTGGGCGCGGTGCAGCTTGCAGGCGATACCGCGCACTGGAAAACGTATCTCATCGGCATGTTCTCGGTGAGCCTTCTTTTCCTCCTGCTGTGGTTCGTGACGAAGGGCAACGGCCTTGGCATGGGGGACGTCAAGCTGATGGCAGGGGCGGGACTGCTGCTGGGCTGGCAGCGCATCCTTCTTGCGATGATCCTCGGCAGCGTTTCCGGTGCGATCATCCACTCGGCCCGCATGAAACGCGGCGCGCCCCGCAAGCTGGCGTTCGGGCCGTATCTTGCCGCCGGGATCTGGGTCGCGGCGCTATGGGGCGACCGGCTCATCGCGGCGTACCTCGGCCTTTTTGGGCTGTAACACGGGAGAGAAAAGGGCAGGCGCGGACCTGCCCGCGAGAGAAAAACAAGAGCCTGTGGGAGGGGCAGAACCGTTCTTCGGGACGGCTGTGCCATTCCCACAGTCCGGGAGGGAGCACTTATGAGCATGCAAAAGCTGAGCGGCAGGGCGCTGGTGGTGCAGATCACCGAGCGGGAGATCCGCATCGCCCAGATGACGCTGGGCAGCGACGCCATTTCCGAGCGGGTCATCCTGCCCACGCCGCCGAACGCGGTCGAGGACGGTCAGCTCGTGGGGCTGGACGCCCTGCGGGACGCGATGGAGCCGGTTCTGCGGCAGGGGCTGTTCCGCCGCTGCCGCAAGGTGGTCTTTTCGCTCTGCTCCACGCAGGTCATCAGCGAGAGCGTCACCGTCCCCGCGGTGAAAAAGCAGCAGCGCCTCGGTCAGATGCTGCTGGCGAACATGGACGAGTATTTCCCCATCGACCCGGGCGAGTATCAGCTTTCGTGGGAGAGCGTGGGCGTCGAGCAGCGCGAGGACGCGCGGCTTCTGCGCGTGCAGCTCTGGGCGGTGCCGCGCGCGATGCTGCAGCGCTACTATGCCCTTGCCAACAGCATGGGGCTGAGCGTTGCCGCCGTCGATTTCTGCGGTCACAGCCACGCCACCGCCGTGGACGCGGACTTTGCCATGCCAAAGCACGCGAAGTCCTCCGTGGATACGGACGACGGCGTCTGCCTCTATATCAACGCCGAGAGCGAGCTGCTGCTGCTGACCTTCGTCCACAACGGGCAGGTCAAGCTGCAGCGCCTGCTGCAGCGGGGCTATTCCCAGCAGGACGACCTCAATGAGGCGGGCATCGTGCTCGACTACTTCTCCGCCATGCCCGGCCGCGCCCGCCTGACGAGCGCCGTGCTTTCCGGCGGTCAGGGGAAGGAGGCGGGGCTTGCCCCGGCGCTCGCGTCGCTGCTGAATGTCCCCGTCGAAATGGCGGAGACCGACTACGGCGCGCAGTGGCTGCTCTGTCAGGGCGCGGCGCTCACCGCCCTTGACTTCGGCGACCCGGAGCTGAACCACATCACCGGCGCGCGCGCACCCATCAACCGCGCGTGGCAGTACGGTCTTGTATTCCTTGGCGGCGCGGCGCTGACGGCGTCCGTACTGCTGCTGCTGACCTCCAAGCTGTCGTGGAGCACGGAGCTGGACGGTCTGCGCGCACAGCAGGACCGCCTGACGGCGCTTGCCCAGCAGAACGCGGGCTGCGCGGAGAACTACCACAACTATTCGAGTATGTACGACGCTTACAGCGCCGACTGGGACACCGTATTCGACTCCGTTCGGACATATAACGACAACCTTGAACTGGTGCTGGACGAGCTGGAGGCAAAGCTCCCCAAGAAGTCAACGGTGACCGCTCTGAGCACGACCGAGTTGTGTCTTGCGGCGCAGGTCGCCTTCCAGAGCAAGGAGGACGCCGCTTATTTCCTCGTGGCGCTGCGCGACGTGCCCTTCATGACCCTCAGCACCGTTTCCAGCCTGACCATCGGCCCGCGGGAAGCCTATTCCCCGGACAAAATGATCGCTGCGCTGTACGAGAAAGCGGAGAAGGAGTCCCCCGTGCCGAGCACGGAGGAAAGCGCAGCGGATAGTACCACAGAAAGCACAACGGATAGTACCGAGGAAAGCAGTACGGAAGAACCTCCCACCGAGGGCGGCTATTCCCTCGATGAGCTGTTTTCCAACGCTTCCAGTGGCAGCGTTGCCATCGACGGAAAAACGCTTCGGAATATGATCCCGCTGCTGAAAGCGGCGGGTGCCGATGACAGTACCATTGCAAAGATGGAAAATTATGCGGATGTGATGGAGCGTTTCGGCGTGACCATTACCCCGGATAACCTCGGCATCCTCTCCGGGATCCAGGGGCTGCTCCCCGGCGGCGGCACGACCAGCACGCCGGGCAGTTCCGGCAGCACAACGGTCACTCCTACCACGCCCAGCACGCCGGGCAGTTCCGGCAGTGCAACGGTCACGCCTGCCACGCCCAGCAGCGGCAATACGTCCTCTGCTTCTGGCATTGAGCCTGTCGATATTGCAACGCTGCGTCTCAGCCTGCAATACCTGAACTCCAACCAGCTGGACGCTCTGCAAGCCGTCTACGGGCCGGTGCAGGAAAAGACCTTCTCGCTGGATGACCTGCGCAAGCGCTCCAATACCACCCAGGAGAAGAACGCGATCCGGTCCCTGCTGCAAAACGATCCTGCCGCCATGTATCAGTTTTTCCTGCTGATGCGCGAGGATATCGCCCGTGAGGAAAAGGACCAGATCCTGTACGACAAGATCTTTGACGACATTTGGAAAAACGCCGATCAGCACCGCATGTTCTATGAGAGCGACGATGTGATGCTGAACAAATATCTGCCGAACCTGCTGAACATCCTGACTGACAACAAGACGAATGTCAACGCAACGATCGCGCTCATTCGGCAGAATCAGACGCTGAGTGGCAAGCTTGCGCTCCATCTTGCCAAGGAAATGGGCGAGCTCCGCTCGGTCAACACCGCGCTCGACCTTGCGATGCTCCAAAAGGAGATCAACAGCGGCGCGGCGTTCCAGCGGGATGCCGCCACTGTGGCCGCGGTCAACGCGCTGCTGCGGAAGAATCAGCAGACCTCCGGTACATCCGGCACCTCCGGCAGCACGGGCATGGATGAAAACGATCTGCTGATGTGGATTCTGATGAATCAACTCAAAAATCAAACCGGCGGCTCAGGCATCCCGGATATCTTCAACACCGGCGCTTCTCAGACGCAGAAGCCTGCCGACAACCGCTACTACCTGACGGTCGTGCTGTCCTATGACGAGTCCTTGATCCAGGCGGAGCAGACGCGCAAGGGTCTGGATCGCGACGCCAAGGTTGAGAAAGTGGAGGTGGGCCAGTGAAAGTGATCGGTAGAAACTGGAAGGCTGTCCTGTCAGTCCTGCTCTTGTTGGTCGCCGTTCTGGTGTATGTTCTGGGCTACCGCCCCCGCAGTGAAGCTTACGTCATGGAGCGGGATCAGTTAAATGCTCAGATCACCGCGCTGCAAACCACCATCGTCGAAAACGAGATGTACAAGGGCGTGCAGGATCAGCTTGAGCCGGCAGAGGCCGCGATCGAGGAAAGCCGCGCCGCGCTTTATGAGAACTTCCCCGCGGATATGAAGGAAGAAGATCAGATCCTCTACCTGCTGTATCTGGAAAAAACGCTGGGGACCGGCAGTAAGGAGCTGGGCTACACCCAGAAACTGCACGATATTTTCCTTCAGCGCTTCGGGAGCGGCGGCGACATCGAGTTTTCTTTCGGTGAGATCACGCCGATGCAGGCCTTGAGCGATGGCGCACTCCTTGAGGGCTTGAACCTGACGGTGTACTATCACGCCTCCTATCGGGAGTTCAAGAACATGGTGCACGCGCTGGCAACGGATGAGCGCATTACCTCCATCCGGTATGCCACCTTCAACTACGACAGCGAAAAGAAGCTGCTGGACGGGCAGATGACCCTGACGCTGTATCTGATGCCGTCCGCTCAGAACACCTATGAGGAACCGGGCGTAACGCCGCCCGCGACCGGTAAGACAGACATTTTCAACTGACCCATTGGGAGAGACAAGGCATGAAAAAGATCGGGAAAGAGAGAACAGCGGGCTTTTCGCTGCTGGAGGTCGTCGTGGCGATCGCCATCATCGGCCTGATCTCCGCGCCCATCTGCACGAGCCTCATTCTGGCAGGACGGATCAACGCCCACAGCCAGGCCGTAATGGAAGCCCATCTGAACGTCCGTACCGCCGTGGAGACCCTGATGAAGGACGGCGTCACGCAGCCAAGCGATAACTACCGCGCAGAGGCGTTCCCCAATGTGACGGTCAAAACGGTAAAAGACGGCGAAAACCCCTATTATCATGTCACGGTATCGGATAAGCACACGGAGCCGCTCGTTACAGTGGAAACCTATGTCCGCGCGGTGCCGGAAGGCGGTGGCGCATGAAAAAGCTCTGGAAAGACAACGGCGGTTACGCGCTGGCGTATGTGCTCATCGTCGTTCTGGTGCTGTGCGCCGTCGCCGTGTCCGTCTGCACCGCGGCGCTGAAAAATTATCAGGCGCAGGAGCGCTCCATCCGCCAGACACGGCAGCTCTATCAGGCGGAGGGCGAGATCGAAAAATTTGTGGCGCTGGCGGAGGACGTAAGCTCCTTGCAGGATTCCGCGGAATACGACTCGGAAGATGATGCAAAGGCAGAGGCAAAGGCTGCATATGTTGAGCACTTGAAGACTTTAGCGGGCGGCTGCACCCTGCCACCTGATGGCACCGATACCGACGTCGAATTCTGCACCTTTACCCTTATCCGCGCAAACGATGCCGTTCGCATCGAGACAAAGCTCAAAATGGAACTCAAATACGAAGTGAAAAAAATCAAGAAACAGGAGCCACAGCCCGACGGAACGACCAAAGAGATCATAAAGTACACCGCCAAGGTCAGCAAGGCGACGCACAGCTACAACACCTATACCATCACCCACTTGACAGCGGAAAAGGGGGGGACGAGCGAATGAAACGAAACAACAGCGGCTTTACCATGGTCGAGCTGCTGGTGACCGTCGCTGTCAGCTCCATCGTGCTGGCAGCCGCAGCGTCGCTGATGCTGCTCGGACTGCGGGTGCATCAAACGACGCAGAAGGAGGCGGGCGAGCAGCAGACCGTGCGCATCGTGCTCTCCGCGCTGGAGGATCTCTCCGCCAGCGGCAAGATCTACCGCGTGGAGCCGCTCTCCGACGGTTGGCAGCTACAGGGAAAGACCGCCGACGGCGCTGCCGGAGCGGTCCTGCTGCGCTACAAGAGCGGAAAGCTCACAAGCGGCACGAGCGGCGATCAGGTGCTGCTGGACAACCTGCGCGGTGCGCAGGTCATTCTGGACGACAGCCTCGTGACCTTCTCATTCTCGACCGCGGCGCACAGCTACAGCACCTCCGTTTTCTGCCGCACCGGAATCGAGGGTGACAGCGTCGGCAAAGCGGAGGCGCAGGAAAAGCTGGATAAGCTGAAAAATCAGACCCTGCCGGTGTCCACTACATTGACCGAGGCGCAAAAGAAAGCGCGGTTCGAGTTTTTAAAGACGCTTGCCGGACAGCTCGACAGCAAGGGAGAGATCAAAAACACTGACACTTACTTCTCCAAATGGTACATCGGCGGATACGAGGGTCACCCCGGCTGGAACAAGAACACCCCTTGGTGCGCCTGCTTCCTCTCGTGGGCAGCGGCGCAGCAGCCCGGTGAGACCTTCGACGGCGCTCCGCCCAGATTCGCAAAAGTGGACGATGGCATGGCGAGTTTCCAGAATGGCAAGTGGCGCAACCCCAATGACGCCAACAATATGCCCATCCCCGGCGACTACGTCTTTTTTGACTGGGACGGGGGAACCGACCCCGACCACGTCGGCGCGGTGCTGTGCGTGGATGGAAACCAGCTTTACACCATCGAGGGCAACAGCGGCGGCAAGGTCGCCGTCAACTGCTACCCGAAGAACGATCCGCGCATCATGGGCTACGGCGTGCTGAACTGGAAGACAGGAGAGGAAACCACAGAGTAATCATCTGTTCATATAATTCTCAAAAAGAAATCAAATATATTGAGGAGGAAACAACATGAAAAAGCAAGTGGGAAACAAGCTGCGCGGCAGCGCAGGCTTTACGCTGGTAGAGCTTATTGTGGTCATCGCGATCATCGGCATTTTAGCCGGCGTCGGCACGGTGGGCTACGGCGGCTACATTAAGCGCACCAACGAGGGTCTGGACGAGACGCTGTATAAGAACATCCTGTACGCCGGTGAGATCGGCAAGTATGAGAACCCCGGCGTGACGGGCCGCGTGATTGTCACTAAGACGGACGCACATGTCGAGGCTGTTGGCACTTCCGGCGACGCGAGTGTCGTTGAGAAGTGGATGAAAAACGCCTTCGGCGACGGCTGGGAACACACGGTGAAGTACCGCACGGATAAGTACGCGAACGGCACTTACGGAACCATCGCCCTGCCCGCTCAGTCGGTCGAGCTGGATGATACGCAGAAGGCAAATCTCGAAAAATTAATGCAGTCCAATCTGAGCGGCAAAGAAAAGGAACTGGCAGATACCGCCAATAACCTTTCTGGCCTGTTCGCCGATTGGTTTGGCGCTAAAGAGGGGGAAGAGGCGGTTGATCAGATCGCTGCTAAGTTGAAAACGTTCGGGGGAACCCCCGAAGATATTGCTGACTTCAAAACCTTTCTAACAAATCAGCTGGGCGGCGATCTCAGCAAGGCAAGCGCTACGCAACTTTCTAACGCCACCGTCCTCTATGTCGCCTCCAAAGCAAAGGATATGGACGCAAATAAGCTCTATAGCGATCTTTTGGCCATAAACCCGAGCAATCCTCTCGAGGCTATAACGGGCGTTGCAAAAAATAACGGCGGTATCTTGCCTACGGCTGCAGTGATGTACGGCACCATGCTCGGTTATGTAAATTCCGGACTTGCCAGTGATGAGTTTAAGAAAGCAATGGAGATCCCTCCTATGGGTATTACCTCCGACAAACCGGGTAAAGATGGTAAAACCCACTTGAGTGTTATGAGTTTAGCAACGAAGATGTTCAATGATAAGAATTTCAGGGAATATGCGAACTCCGATAAAAAGGGCGCAAAATCTGATATGGCAGGCTATCTTGGCGCAATGCAGATCATCAACGACTACAATGTTCAATTCGATATTTCCAACAAAAACGCATTTAACGACGATCAGGCGCTTGCCCTGCTGCAGGCAGTTCTGAATTCCAAGAAGTAAAGATGGATCTGGGCTCATGGCTGTCAGACCACAGTCTTGCCATGCTCCTCACGGTCAGCGCCGCGTTCACCTATTGGTGGCTGTGGCGCTGCCGCGAGCGGCTGCGGCTGGATCGCCGCCTTGCGGCGCTTGCGCTTGCGGTAGGGCATATCTTCATCGGGCTTTTCAGTGTCAAGGCCTTTGCGGTGCTTGAGGCGTTTGATATGGGCGCGATGGGCAATATGAGCCTGTTCGGCGCGGTGTTCTTCATGCCCCTCGTCTACTGGGCGTTTGCAAAGCTCAGCGGGCGCAGCGCGGCGGATGTGTTCGATGTGTTCACGATTTGCCTTGTATTCACGCTGATGTGCGCCCGCCTGAACTGCATTATTTCAGGATGCTGTCTGGGGGCGCACATCCCCATCGAGGGGCTGACGCATCTGCGCTTCCCCACGCGCGAGCTGGAGCTGCTCTTCTATGTCCTCCTGCTCTCGCGCCTGTGTCGCAAGGTGCTCTCCGGCAGCGCGCGGGGTATGATCTACCCCATCTATATGATCTCCTATGGCATTTTCCGCTTCGTGACCGAGACGCTCCGCGTCTCGAATCGAACGGACAGCATCCTGCACATCTCCCATCTCTGGGCGCTGCTGTCGCTGGGGATCGGCATCAGCATTTACGGCGAATTACAAAAGAAAGAGAAAAAAACTGGAGGACGACGGAATGGTTAAACGAATTGGCAGGCGCTTTGTGTCGCTGCTCCTGACGTTTGTCACAGTACTGACGATGCTTCCGGCGATGACGCTGCCGGCGCTGGCGGAGACCAGCGGAACCGTGACCGGCTTGACCGACGAAAATATCGGCTTGAGCTTTACAGGTGACGCGGACGACGCTTGGTCGGCCAATGGTACGAGCATTATCGGTGCAGCTACCAGCACAGGTGGATGTAGCGGTAAGGACTACACCTCCACGCTGACCATCACCAACAAGAAAAATACAAAGGCGACGCTGTCCTTTGACTATGACGTTACGGTGAACGGCGGCACGATTAATGTGGACAAAAGCAACAATGTCAACGCGGGCGGCAAGTTCTCCAAGGAACTGGAGGCAAACGAGAGCGTTAAAGTATACATCAAGTCTGGCAGCACCGATGCTGCTACGAAGATCACCCTTACCAACGTGGTTCTGGTAAGCGATGTCAATGCAACTGCGACTTTCGTGCCTGCTGAAAACGGTACTTATACAGTAGACGGAAACCGCATTACCGAGGAATATAGCAACACGCAAAGCTCCATGACCCCTTATAAGGTAGTGGCGACTCCGGCGGATGGTTATCAGTTCTTGGGCTGGTATAACCTGACCACAGGCAAGTGCATAGCAACTGCCGCAAGCACTGCGCTGAACATTGAAAGCGACTGCACCATTACGGCAAAATTTGCAAGCAAATCCGTTGCGCTTTTTGAGACTGGCGGCCAGCGGTTTGCAGACCTGAATAAAGCGGTTGCTTACGCACAGGCAAACGGCCAGTCCAAGATCACCTTGGCTACTGATGGCTCCATCAGCGGTTCCTACACCATTCCGGCTGGTATCACGCTACTGATTCCCTTTGATGCAGCAGGAACGCTGTATACGGATGCTCCTGCGGCAATTCGCACGGCGCCAGCGTCTAAGCCGTTCCGGACACTGACGATGAGCGAAGGCACTTCCATCACCGTCAATGGTGCCATCAGCCTGGGCGGCAGATATTTTGCAGCTGGCGGCGGTCAGCAGGGTCGTCCTGTGGGCGATTATGGCTATATTAAAATGGCGGATAACAGCTCTATCACGGTGAAGAACGGCGGAAATCTCTATGCATGGGGCTTTATTTCCGGCAGCGGTTCTGTTCTGGCGGAATCCGGTGCAACCGTGTATGAGTTCTATCAGATCGCGGACTTCCGCGGTGGTAGCGCCTCCTCTAACATGCATAACAAGGTTTTCCCCTTCTCCCAGTATTTCGTTCAGAATATTGAGGTTCCCCTGACGCTGAATGCCGGCGCCAATGAAAAGGTTTTCAGCGGCGTTTATGCAATGAGTACCACATATACCACCTCCATTAATTTCATTGGCGACACCGGTATGTTCAAAGTGGAATCTGGTAGCTTTACCAAGGATTACGATGAAAAGACGGATCGCCTTGTATTCACAGTAAACGGCGAAGCGGCATTGAACACGTTGTCGCTAACGCTTGCGGGCATGGATGTCAACTCTGCAAGCTATGTGCTGCCCATCACCAATAACATCACCATCAATGTCCAGTCCGGAAATGTGACCATCAATCAGGATGCCGCTCTGCTGGCGGGCGTTGAGGTCAATATTGCCGAGGGCGCTGGTCTGACAGTTGCAAACGGGAAGAATATCTATTTCTATGACAGCGATGAGTGGAACTCCGACAACTTCGTCTGGG
>OLXK01001271.1_pt1 | contig 18462 bp, 7 predicted proteins | sample 1674321 | NCBI WGS metagenome assembly OLXK01 (sample SAMEA103958162, study PRJEB25191) | human gut metagenome | reverse complement strand
CTCAAACTGCGCTCGTTCTCTACCCAAACACCATCACTATTGGTCGATTTAACCTGAAAAACATAATCTCCTTTCGGAAGATTAGTATATGTAGCGGTACGCTGTCTGTCTACATAATTCCATTCTTTATCAAATCCGCGTAAACGATAAGCATAACGGATATTTTCAGGATAAATCATATCCAATGCAGCAAACGATAAGGTTACAATATTCTCCTTATGTGAAAGTACCAGATGTTCTGTATTATTGAGTGATTGCCGCAACAAACTTCCTGATACCCCTGGAACTACCTCTTGATTGGATATCTTCAAAGTACCTAAAATAATGGATGGTACATAATTACTCTTCTTAATATGCTCTGGTTCAAAATAAAGCACGCCACGACTGGTACCAAATAAAATGGTGCTGGAACTAAGATTCAACGACGTTCCCTCCTCAAAACGTATCTTACCACCAAAATCCCTTTCATTATAATTCTCAAAACGTTGTTCGGACGGAATAAATTTACTCAATCCGTTTTCCGTACTTATCCACAAGCTTCCTGTGTCATCCTCTTCTACAGACAACAGGATATCTGAAGGCAGACCATCCTTCACGGTATAGGATTTAAATACCGCCTTCCCTTCCCCGTTCATGGAAACAAGCTGGTTAAGTCCTCCCCCAAATGTAGCCAGATAAACTTCTCCTTGTGAAGTGGTGACAATCCGATATACGTTATTGTTGCTCAGACAATTCATATCATCGGGGATACGTGCATAAAGATGGAACACAATCGACTCCGGATCTTTAAAATCCTCTTTAAAACTAAGCGCGCCATCACTGCTCCCCACCCATATATTCCCCTTCTTGTCAGAAGTGATATGGCGTACACGGTAACAACGGTCATACGGAAAACCTTTCAGGTTATTTCTAGAACTAATAAACACATATTTCCCTTCAGGAGTTTTCTGAATATAATTCAACCCTCCACCGAAAGTTGCCACCCAAATGCGTCCATGCTTGTCTTCATGTAACCAGTAAACACTATTATGACTCAGGCTATAAATATCATCTTCATCATATTTGAATCGAGTAAACTTAAAATGTGCCCCCTCCTTTTCTGCCAGAATAATACCATCCCCTTTAGTAGCAATCCAAATGTTTCCGCGAGAATCTTGCATGATATGATAAGGAACTCCACTTAACGGCCTACCAGATTTAGCTATAATCCCCTCTTCAGTCAGAATACCCTGAAAATCTAAATCAGAAGAATAAATTTCAATCTGACCATCCCGTTTTCCCATCCAGATGCGATGTTCGCTATCTTCAAACAACGCACGTACCGTATTGGAATTCAAGTCATAACTGTGACCCATGCGGGGATAAATATGGAACTGGCTTCCTAAAAAAGTAATCTTCTCCAACCCCTTAGAATGAGTACATAACCAAAGATTGCCTTGCTTATCGGATAACATGGAATGTAATTTATTGGAAAAGTGCCAATCGGGTGAATCGGGATCATTATAGAAAGGCAACAGCCGATTTGCCTCTCTGTCATACCAAGAAAGCCCTCCTCCTTGCGGATGTACCCACAAATTACCGTTCAAGTCTTCACAAATATGAAAACTGGGATAGGAACGATCGGCACCACGAGGCTCCACTTGCATCTTTTCTTGCTTAAATACTTCCGTCAAAGGATTGAAATGACAAACCTTTCCCCATTCGGTCATCTCAAACCATGCTTCCTGCTTACTGTCAACATAAACAGAACGGAAAGCGTCTGCCGGGAATTCGGGACAATTGGATTTATTATAGACTTTACACTCTTTTGTATCCGAATGGTACAATATCAATCCTTCATGGGCAGTTGTTATCAACAGTCCCATACCTTTTATTTCATTTATAGCAATCACTTTATCCTTTACCGGCAATTCCCAAAGACGAAAGATTTCATTTTGCAAAGAATAGCACCATATCCGTCCCCTGTCTGATCCAAAATAAAGTTCGTCACCATAACTGCAAAAAGAGTAGAAGGCCTGTACGGGTTCATCTTTGCCTGACTGGATATTCACAAAATAAGAGACAGGCTCTTCTTTATCATTCGTAATCTTCAGCAGACCGTTATCAGTAAGCAACCACTCTTGATTGTAAGCATCGCTAAAAACCTGATTAATATGAACGGCATTTCCTCCACGACTATGAGTAGCATATACTTGGGTAGTTATACTGTAATCTTTAGGGTTTGTTTTTACACGGACAGCCCCCTCATTTTCAGAAAGTAGCCAAATGACACTGTCGGGCAATATTTTAATAGAAGAGAAACGCATACCCTCCTCTTCACCTTCAGCAGGGATTTGTTCGAATTTCTCTGTTCTTTGGTCAAAACGATACACACGGTAATCATACGTTTGCAGCCAAATATAATTATAAGGGTCTACTTCCAATAAGTCTACCCGGTTGTTAGTCATAGTAATTTTATTCCCTTGTCTGGCTTTATAAACTTTGAAGTCATAACCGTTGAACCGGTTGATTCCATCCCAAGTAGAGAACCATAAAACTCCATTATGGTCTTGTACCATGCTCATGATGGAGTTCTGAGACAAGCCGTTTTCCGAAGAATAATGAGTAAAGATACAATTAGGCTGACTTTTTGCATAAAAAAAGAGCAGCAAAGTAAGTATAAACAGAATGTGTCTTTTCATTTCGTAGATTTTCATATATAGTATGGCAAAAATACATAAAAAACGAGAGATACTGACATACAAGTTCCTAAAAAAATAAAAGGGGCAAAGTTAAATCCCCCTTTTATCATTCTACTCTTCCCTGACACTTTCCATAGGAGCAAATAGAATTCCTCCCTACAGTGACAAAGTATTATTACTGGTAGAAAGAACAGCTTATCTCTTTAAATTCTGCAACAACACATTTCCATTTTCCACCGGATTCCATCCGTCATCACCTGCCAAAATCTGTGCTTCATTATAATTACTGATATCGTTCAGCTGCTTTCCAAACGAAGCACGCGAAGCGGTAGCCGCCCCTTCTCCCGTATTCCGGTATTCAGCATAGAATACGGTTTCCTCATTTCCTTTTTTGCCCCAGTTGTTCCAACCCACCGGAAGAATATGCTTTCCCAAATCACAATGAATATAAACAGCCTGTGCATAAGGACGCCAAGGACGGGACAAATACACCTTCTGAGCCTCAGCCACACCCGTCAATTTACAGCCTATAAAAACATAGCCATATTTTTTGCCTTGATCTGTAGAAGGAGCGGTAACATACCCATCACCCAAACTATGGATGGTGCAATCCTTAAACAATGCCGTAGACCAGCCAAAAATAAAATCCACCGTACCCTCTATATAACAATGGTCATAAAACTGACGACTGTCTTTGCCATAAGTGTACAAAGTATCCTGATTTCCCAAAAAACGACAGTTTTTGAAATAAGCGCGATCTCCACTAACAAAACAGGCCACTGCCTGCCCCACTCTGCCGGCACTATTCTCGAAAGTGATATTCTCAGCATAGAAATCGGGAGCATAGATATAACAGGTTGATGAACCGGAGGTAGACATTTCTTCTCCGAAATAGTTCTTTTTAGAAGCAAAATCATCATTTGTCAGAATTGCTCCGTCCTCACCTATCAAAGAAACACTAATCTTGCTTTCAGGAATAACCACTTTTTCTTTATATACCCCTTTACGGACTAGAATAGTAGTGCGTCCTGCTTTACGAAAATCGGGGACAGCATGAATCGCTTCCTGAATGGTAAAGAAATCACCACTGCCATCTTTTGCCACTACAAAATCATAATGACGTACAAAAGGCGCCAATGCAGGAACCTCTTTAGCTATAGCATCCACTGTCAAACCAGCAATAGTACGCGCCCCATATACATTCAGGTGCGTATTATCCTCACGCCCTTTCGGACAAGCTGCACACACACCTTCAGGAATCCACATGAACAATTTTTTTGAAGCCTCCGGTCCCATCTCCTGCACCAAATCATGCGTTATCTTGTTCATATCCACAAAAGGCACATCCAACTCTTTTGCCACGTTACGCGGAGACTCCAAATATTTTCCATGAGTATCAATCAACACTTCTCCATCTTGAGAAACACTCCCCTTTGACAAATCCTTGCGCACATCATCTTCGGCTACCGCATTTTTATTATTCCGGAAATTACGACGGACAATGGCATTGAACAACACGGGAATTCCCCCTTTAGCACGTGTTTCTTTTACAAAACGGCGTAGATTGGCATCAAAAGTAGATCCGGGATCAGTATGACGTTTCTCATCTACCTTCTCATCATTATGCCCAAACTGAATAAAAACATAATCACCCGGCTTTACTTTATTAATTACTACCTCCCACAATCCTTCATCAATAAAACTTTTAGAACTCCGACCATTTCTAGCATGGTTTTCCACACGAATATTCTCACTGAAATATCCTCCCAGCACATGGCCCCATCCACGTTCCTGATTACCTCCCTCTAAGGGTTTGTTGGCCATAGTCGAGTCACCTATCATAAAGATAGTAATTGTGTGGTCTGCCGTAAAAGCAGAAAATAACAACAAGGCAACAAATGCCATCAACATCTTAATTTTCATCGCTTTCTATTTTAAATTTTGATTAAAGAACTCAAGTATATCAGCCTGTATCTCCTTACTGCAAAAATGAGGCAAATCATAGAACTTGGTGGTCAACAGATTTTCTACCGATTGACTCTTCCATACATCCTGCATGGTAGAGAAAGCGCTTTCAACGCCCTTTACAGGAAAAAGTTTGTCCCGCAAGCCATTGATGAACAACATCGGTTTGGGACAGGCGATAGATGCCACATGAGGATAATCCATCCAATTCCGTATTCCGGGAATAATCATGGAATAAGCAGACCCGCCTTTGTTCTGATTATTGGTAAGTGTCATTAAGCTATCTGTAGTATTCATCCAGCACACAGCAGCGCCTGCCTTCACCACATCTGTAGCGGCACTGACCATCCAGGCACGATGTGCTCCCATAGAAAATCCCATAGTACCTATCTTTTCCTTATGAACCATGGGCAATGAGGCCAGAAATTCCGCGCTACGAATATCATCCCAGGCTATCAAGGCTCCCCAAGACATTCCCATCTGTAACATATTGGCCGCCAACGCTTGCTGTGAGTCATAGCGTACTCCTTCCTTACGTCCCCGTTCCCCCCAAAACAAGGCATCCACAGCAAGCACTACATATCCGTGACTTGCCAGATAATCACCTACATACTGTTTGTCATAACATTTTTCCGCCCAATCGTCCGCATCGGCCAGTACAGATGCTTCCACACCGAACGGACGTACCATCTTCTCTTTCCCTATCGAAAAATGCGCACCGTGATCGTGAAGCAGCAATACTGCCGGGAACGGGCCATTCCCGTCAGGAACCAACAGATAAGCGGGAACACGAGAATATTCCGAAACACTGAACAAAATCTTCTCCGCCCTATATCCATTCCGTTGCTCGGTATCTATCACTTTCTTATCAAAAGCCGTAGCAGGAGGAGCAGGCAACATGCAATCCAATAACGTTTTTCGAGCTTCCTCACGCCACTTTTCGAAATTTCGGATAGCAGAGTTCCCCCATGCCATAGGATAAGTCAGGTTTTCTTTCATCTTCTGATAGAACAGCGGCATATCATTCTGCGTTTCATAACGCATAGAGACTGTTTCCACCTTTTCTTGAGCAGAAGCCGTCAGACTTATCCCGAACAACAATAAACAAATTACAGTATTCTTCATAAACCTATACCTAACAAACTTTACTTTTCAAGGTAACTAATTAATTTTATCATATTATCAATATAATCTCCAACAGAGATGCACAATTCTCCGGTGGTACACGGATAAGGTGATGTATCGTGCTCGTCCCCTACAAAGGTAGCTATATATTTCGTTTCCTCACTAGGTCCTGAAACAGTATATGGCTTATACGGGTTCGAGGTTGACTTTAAAGGAGAGAGCCAGCAACCGTCCTTAGTCAGTGATTTCACCAATTTCCGGGCAACTTCTTCCGTAGCTTTTCCACGTAAACGAGTATAATATTTAGGTAAAGGAACCAAATGATCCTGCAGCAAAGGTGAATTCTTCGCCAATTCGGATACAGGAAGTTTTTTCACTTCCTCATAACGACGACGCAGTTCACCAGGATTCACAAAAGTTGCCGAATTATAATGAGCTATTGTATTTTCTATATTCTGATCAATATAATACGTTCCATTTTTCACATTACTTCCCTTACGATGGACATACAGTGGTTTACCAGTATCAGGATCTACAAAACGAGGAACCAAAATAGCTTCCGGATTAGTCGACTGACTCTTCCATTTCTTCACATCCGATTCCGGTAATTTCATTGATTCCAAAAAACGAATTGCAGCAGGAATCCCCGACAGGAAACGAGTATCAGCTGTAAGTTTATAGTAATCCATCATTAAATTAACAAGACGGACGGTAGTACCGGTGTTCACACTGCGCGGTTCATAAGAACGGGCATGAGCCGGTTTCAAATCATCTACTGTATATTGGTCCGCCCAGCCTGCATAAGGTTCCCCTTGTTGAAGAGAAATCATCAAGTACATAGCACGCATAATAGGCTCCTTTACCCCTTGCAACCCCATTGCTTGATAGCATTGAATCAAAAACTCGGTCGCATCAGGAATCACATCATCATTCAGAGTAATAAAAGACGAATAATCTTTCTTACCTTGAAAAGGGTGATCATACATCAAAGGATACCGTTGAGGCCATCCACCCACCGGATATTGACTTTTCAAGACAAAATCAATGGTTTTCTCCAAAGCCGGACGGAAAGCAGGATCATTTTTTTCCACATACATACGAAGTAGAAATTTGGCAGCCTCCATAGTACCCGCATCATCGTAAGTCGCATTTCCATAATAATGTTGAAATTCTTCCAGACGCCAGCCATTTTTACCAACGGTATCATACCAGGACTTTAAGGAGTTCTCTCCTGCAAAATCAAATACATAATTCCATCCTCCACATTCAAGCTGCCCCCAAATCAAAGTGTTAGCCACTTTTTGGGCAGCTTCATAATAGTACTCATCTCCTGTAGCATGATAAGCGTCAAGCAACAAATGACCGACAGAAGGAGTTCCCGGCGGCTGAATCCATACCATTGTCCTCTTGGCTTCCATTTCTCCCCATGAGCGGGACATATCCGGCAAATAATTCCATACGAAGCCACCATTATAACTCACTTTGTTCATCATAAACCGAGTGGCGGTTTTCATCGTATTTATAACTTGGTCATCTAATTTTTTATTAGTTTGGGCTATACCTATACAAGCAAAATTTGCCATGCACAGGCAAAGGACAATTCTTTCCCAGTTCTTCTTTAATGTGCTTTTCATTGTTGTTTTAGTGTTTTGATTCAAGTTTAAATATCATTATGAAGCAAAATAAGCCATTTTCCGGAGCTTGGATTTGTAATATTTGGTCTTTTCCTCGTATATTTTAATCACGACGAACTACCCTCCCCATATTATAAGTATATTTGAAGAAAAGTTTTAGTTATTCATTTTATATTAAATGCAAGATCATGAATCGTAAGGTAAGAACCGCATTGTATGCTTGCGCCTTGATGGCACCACTACTATTGCAGAGCTGCAATGCACAAAGTGAAAAAAAAGAGAGCAACAAAGAGTGTACTGAAGAAACAAACAAAAACACTGAAAAAAAGGTTATGAAAACAGGTAGTGAAAACTTCATTTTTGCAGAAGGCAAAGAATGGGAACCTGCAGGCGAAGGTGTAGTGCGCCAGATCATGGGTTACAATGATGACATCATGGTTGTTAAAGTAAAATTTGAAAAGGGAGCTGTAGGAGCTGTCCACCATCATATCCATTCACAAGTGACTTATGTGGAAAGTGGAAAATTTGAGTTTATCATCAATGGTGTGAAAAAAATTGTATCGGCCGGCGACTGTCTGTATAAGGAACCGGATGCTGTGCATGGTTGTGTATGCCTGGAGCCGGGTATGCTGATAGATTGTTTCAGCCCGATGCGTGCTGATTTCCTGGAAAAGAAATAGACAAGCCATATATTCCATCCACTGCAGGAGCAGATTACTGTGCCCTCCTTTGGGCATTTAATATGCTCCTACAGTGGAAATGAATTCTATTTTTTAATCTGCAAAACAAATGGGACAATTGCTTAACCTTATCAAATCCGGTAAATCATAATATTTCAAAGCACCATACAACACATTAGAATACATATCCCACTGCATAGGCCTCTCAATGTATTCCTTCCAAGTCTTCACACTATGTGTTATCTCCACACTGTTGATTCTTTCATCCAAATAAGCAGCATGAATTACAGCTGGACCATAAATACCATTGGCAAATACTTTGACGGGATGTCCTTTCAAAAGTTCATGTTCTGAACAAAAATCAAGCAAAGTCAGGATATCGACTACCCGTTGTCCCATAATAGGACGCCCTATATGCATACTGATCATTGCATTACGATATTCACGGTTCCAATATTTAGCATCCGTATAGAATGCAGGATCCGTTGTTTCCCCAAATCCGCGCAAATCTGCCAACAACAAGATTTTTCCTTCCGTCAAGGCAGCAGCAAAATTCGCATATTCACTCAAATAAGTTCCTTTTCCCTCTTCCTGTAACCTTAACTCAACAGGAGAATCAGCATTCGCTCTGGACGGCATGATAAGAATACAAGGAACAGGCATCTCCCCTTCCCTTATGAGCTGAAACTTATATTGTTCATATTCACGCATTGAATCATGTCCGGTTGCCTCAATTCTTATTTTATGGTCAGGAAGACCTTTAAGACCTAACAAATCCAGCATCTTTGCTTGGACAGTTTTCTTTCCTTTCGAAAGAAACGCCTCACGCTTGGAAGCCCACTCATCCAGCTGATTCACATTTTCCTGCATAATACTGAGTGCTCCAGGCATAGATACATTCACCTGTCCTTTAGTCGTACAAAGCATATCAGACAACCGGAAACGGTCTTGTGCCGATTTCTTCACCGGAGATTGATCATCTTTCAGCCAACGCTTGAACCAACTGACCAACTTTTGCCTTTTTTCAGTTCCAAGTCCATGCCCTGTTTCTACTGTCAGCATATCCACCTTTTCGGGAACTCCCAATACTTTATAGCACTGTTGTAATTCAGCAAACCCTTGTTGTGCACCCCATAAATCGACAAAATCATATTTACCGCTTAAAATCAATAAAGGCCGTGGAGCCATCATTAAAGCAAAATCAGGTACTTCCAGTTGTTCACGCCCTTCGTATGGTATATGTTGGCAACCATCGGAAGGACCTTGCAACTCCATAGTACGTTCTCGGGTAGAAAAGAAACTACAAATAGCCGCTACCTTTACACGGGGATCCAAACCTATATAATAAGCGGTCTGAGTGCCACCGCCAGAAGATCCATATACTCCGATATGCTCCGGATCAATATCCTTACGGGTCAGTAAATAGTCCAAAGCCCGATGATTATCCCAATATTCCTGTGCCGCCAAACTAGTACCAAGCAAGTTAAAGCCCGCATTCAGTAAGGTATGTTCCGTGGTAGCCCCCCGTGTCAGTGGTTTTCCTTCCCTATCAATAAGTTGCAACCGTTCTCCCTGGCCTATGGGATCTACCACCAGCACAGCAATACCATTGGATGCCATCAACATAGCGGCATGAGACGAAGGACCTTTGCCATTCAATCCATGTCCGCAAAGTTCCAATGTCGCCGGAACAGGAACAGTCGTGTTCTCTGGCATATAAAGATGTGCTGTGACATAGCGGCCGGGCTTGCTTTCAAAAATTATTTTCTCTATATGATAACCCGTACCTTGTACCTTCCCTACCACCTGAGCATTTAAACTCCCTTTTTCAGGAAAAGTACCTACTATTTGTTTATATCGTTCACGGCAACCCTCCAGGTACTCCTGCATCCCGGCAGGAGAAGTAAATGCTTGCTGAATGGCTAACTGCCGGGATGCAAACTGCCGATGTACATCACGCATCAGATAAGAATTATAAGCAGTACTTTGACTCCAAGGTAATGCCTTGAACTCCCCCTGAGCAGAAACCACAACAGTCCCCACCCATATTCCCAAACCTACACATAAAGTGCGAAAACCGATAATTTTTCTCATAGAATCATCCCTTTAAGTTATTGTACCACAATTTCAATTTTCTGACGGTTATCTCCGGCTGTCTTCACATACAAACGTTTATGCTCTATATCATAAAACCAGCCTGTATTCCGCTCTGCATCTGTAACTGATGAAAGAACGGGCAACGATTTACCATTTTCTATCACAGATTGCGGAACGTTCTGCAAATAAGCCTTTACTAGATAAGTGTGCTTGGCAGGTTTGTACTTCCCTACCGGTTTATCTGCAGTAAACGTCCAACTATCATCAGCAAGCCTGCTGGTAAAACGGGTCAATGAACCAATCCCTTTTTGATAATCCATTGATATACCATCATCTTCATACATCTCATAAGAAGAAATGCCTGACGGATAGACATCCAATGTTATCATCTCTACAGGGTGCTGATCTACCCACTGCATAACAGGTTGCATGGGAATAATAGCTCCGGCTTTTATATAGATAGGCAACACATCCAACGGAGTAAGAAAAGATTTATATTGACGGCCCTCGTAACGCTCACCGGTTTCATAATCAAACCATTCTCCACCGGGAAAATAAACATGTTGGCTCAGTGCACCTTTGGTAGTGACAGGACAAACCATCATCCATGGCCCGAACATATACTGACGTGTCAGCTGATAAGTATTCTCATCCTGAGGATAGTCCATCACTAAAGGAGTCATCATGGGACGTGCCGTTTTATAAAGCTGATAGGCATTACTATAAATATAAGGAATCAATGTATAACGCAAACTATCATATTTGATGAAATTGGCCAAAGCCTCCGGACCATAAGTCCAAGGTTCATGGTAACGGGGATGGTCCATACCGAACACCATGGCGATAGGTGAAAACATACCGAACTGTACCCAACGAGTATATAATTCTGTATCGTAAGGAGAATATTGTTCAAATCCTCCCATGCAATGAGTCCAGTTACCCACACCACTCATACCAATATTAAGTCCTGCACGTATCACCGGTTCAAACCACTGCCATTCACTCCCCCAATCTCCGGCCCAGATATAAGGATAACGCTGAATTCCCGCATAACCCTCACGGGTATGTGTCACCCCCCTCATATTATTATATTCCTGAAATTTACGATAGGGCGCTTCCGCATAAGCTAAAGGAAAAATATTATGAAGTCCTTTCAGGTCCATCGTTCCTCCGACATCCGTTTTCACAAACTTAGCCCCGATAGAAGCGACTTTCATTACTCCGTTCTCCCACCACCAATCTACTGCTTTCGGATCAAAGAAATTCACTACCCCTTCTGTCTTGGCTCCTGGATACAGCACGTTTCCCTGTTCACGCGCCTTATCCAATAGATGATATTCAGGACCATTATCTAATATAGAACGGATATGAAGCCCCACCATTTTTACATTTTGCGCATAGCAACTGTCAAACATAGCTTTCGGATCTTTGAACGTATTGCGCCATTCAAAACAGCAACCACCATTTCCGTAAGTGGTATTAAACAGTCTCCAAGTAGAATCTAGCCAAAGCAAATCAAAAGGCACTCCTTCCTCACGCAAACGTTTACATAAAGCAGGCGGATATTTATCGGAAGTCATCTCTTCATTCTTCCAGGTTCCACCGGAATAAGTACCGACATGCAACCCCATTGCAAAACGAGGAAGCATGGGGGATTTTCCGGTCAATTCCGTATATCTGTCAACCATGGTATAAAAATCGGGACCATAAATAAAATAATAGTCCAAATCACCGCCAAAAGCTTTGAATGAATAATAGTCACTACTGTCCCATCCCATATTCCATTCGGTAGCAAACGGAGTATGAAAGAACAAACCATATCCTTTGGTACTCATCATAAAAGGTACGGGACAATAATTGGCACGTAAAATATCTTTTCCTCCTACAGCCGGTTTTATCCCTCTTCCCAACTCTACATTCAGATAGACCTTACGCCCTCGCTGATCCATGAAATCCATACGTTCCCCAAAACCAAAGAAATGCTCATCCGGCTGTAGAACAGCTTTCATCTTGACAGAATCCTTATAAAAACGTTGTTCCTCAAGTTCTGTATAAAGCATCTTGCCGTTTTTATCAGAAACAGACAGACAGAACGGATTCTTGGTAGCCTCTATAATCAGTTTTCCGGTCGTAATCAACCATGCAGTTCCTTTATCTTCCACTGTATAGTGTACAGGAGTAAAATCATATTTACGAACCATCCACTGCTCATTTTCAGCGAACACGGTACCTTGAGAATGACGTACACGGAACATATCATCTGTACAAAATTCCAATTTCACATTTCCCTGAGGCAAAAGAAACAACAAATCATTTCCTGTCTTCTTAAAAGAAGTATTGGCCGCCCATAGTCCTATACAATACAGGCATAAACAAAAGCATAGGAATCGTTTTTTCATGGTATCTGTTATTTTATTTAAAATCAATCATATTGAAAATCAGCTTTTTGGCTACAAGTCCGGCAGCCGAATCATTAATGATGTTCCCATAGATATCCAATGTAGAGAACAAAACACTACCCTTACCCATAGGTACAATCCCCATAGCAGTTCCGATAGCCATAGGATAAGTATGATAGGCTCCGACCAGCAATTCCTCACCTTCCATCACTAATCCCATACGCTCCACCCCTGTATGTATCAATGCCTGATAAGGCCAGTTGAGAGCATTTCCGACAGGAAGTTCCTTGAAAATATCATGCGGCTTATTAAACATCACCCCGCCCAGCCAGTTGGTTCCAACAAAGAATTTGTCCTTAAACACCGCTTTACTATTAGCCGCTATAAATTCCGACCATTCATCAGCACTCTGAATAATAAAGATTTTGGTTCCATCATTTACGGCACGTTCCATTAAACGCTGTGCATCCGGCATCTTATCATTAGGAACAGCCCAATCCAAACGACAACGCGCGTTACTGCGAGGATGCCTGAAACGGATCTCTATATCGGCAGACTTGCCTCCTTCCAAATAGACTTTTCCATCGCCCAAATGCTCTTTCTTCCTGGTTATTTCATATATTTTCTTACCATTGACAAAGACTTCAATCATACTACGATCATTACTCTGAGGAATAATCGTATATTCACCACTGACAGAAGGAAGTACTTTACCACTCCATTTAATACCATAACCATCAAGCATATACACAAAAGGACTTGGTGTAGCTCCCTCAATAGCACTCAGATTAACCACCTTGGCCACTTCATGATAAACTTCCTTCTGAAATTCCATATCCTCATAATAGACCACATCCAATCCCGGTTTGCCATCGGCAGAGCGTAACGCTTCCATCGGCACCATTGTCAACTGATCTTTCCTAGGAGGACGGGCCACCATAATCCAATCCAACTTTCCTAAATTATCCTCGTAAGCTGCAACCGCTTCTTTCGTTTTTCCCTTCAAGAAATTCTGTAAAGCACTCCCATCTTCCCAAACGGCCCCTTTACCATCCAACATATTGGATGCCAGATTTACAGACAATATATCATCATACCCAGTTGTAACAACAGAATTTTCCTTACACAGTTTTGCTTCAATCCTACAAAGTCCTCCAGCTGTAGGAACAGGTATTTTTACATCTTTCACCAACAACTGACCATAAACCTCACCTCCGGCAGCTTCCGTTTCATAAGTCCCTACCTCCATCACTTTTCCTTGAGAGTCTGTCACCGAGATTTTCAATTGATGGTTTCCCCGGACATTCTTCTCATTAATCAGATAAAAATCAACGGTCACCTCTCCCCCTGCGGCAGCAACCTGTTGCCTGGTCTTTACCGCTACATACAAAGGCTGATTATAACGAGCTATGATAGCCGGATCTGATTTGGGATAACGAAAACAATCGACAATTCCCGAATAATTCTCCGTCAATTCCGATTCCCATCCATTAACAACGTATGCATCCGTCAAATTATTCATTCTGGCCGATTCTATTTTACGTCCTTGATGTTCATAGGATACAGTTCCCATAGCCACACACAAATCATCCACGGTAGGATAAACAGTCCTTAACTGTTTAGCATCCAGAAATTTATTGAATTCATCATACCAACGTAGAAACTCTCTACCATCCCATCCTTTATAGCTATATTTTTCCAAATCTTCTTTATTCTTTTCCAAACGAGGAGGTGATGATAAAGCCCCTTCCTCACCAAAGAATACAATTTCACGCTTATTCTTTGTATCATTATAATAATCTTCAGGGCCTTTGTACAAACCTTCATTCCAAACAGCAGGTCCTCCGGCACGATGATAATCATACCAGCCACTCCAATACACTTTTTCATCGTAAGGACGAATATGAATTTTAGCCTGATCTTCTATATCATCTCCCTTAGCCCAAGCCGAGGTACGAAGAATCAACCGGGAAGGATCCAATACACGCATATCCTTCATCGCTTGAATTTCCAATTCTAACTTTTCAGGAGCAGCATTTCCCGATTCATTCATCATATTATAGATAACCAGACAGGGATGACTGCGATCCCTCTTTACCATACGGATGACCTTTTCATGCAAAACAGCATTCATAAACGGCTGTCTTACGTCCAGACGAAAACCGCCAGGCTCTTCAAAATAGAGCAGTCCCAACTCATCAGCATAATTCATTACGTCAGTATTACCGATAAAACGATGGAAATTCAACATATTCAACCCTAACTCCTTAGCTATGCGAATTTGCCTTTCAGCCAATTCTTCCGACGGAAAAATACCATTGACTGGCCAAAAACTCCAACTGATGGCCGAGCGAAGCATGATACGTTTTCCATTTAAACGAAAAACAGCATCATCACCTATACCGGAAGCCTCGAACCAACGGAATCCAAAACGGCGGGAATCTTTATCCACCCAGTTCTGTCCTTCGGACAACTCCACCTCACATACATACAGATTAGGATCATCCACACTCCATAATTTCGCATCCGGAGCTGATACAGGAATCTTCAGTTCATTCATGCCTTTATTTAATGAAACACCCTTTATCTCTTTAGAATAAACTATTTTTTCTTTATTTTTCCACTCGTACACCGTTATACGAAGATCCTGCTTCGCAGTCTTTCCTTTTTCATTCTGTAATGTCAGAATAGCGTTGGCGGTAGTTATCTGAGGAGTATTCTGCATATAAATATCTGCCACATAAACAGAATTACATACCTTCATACTAACTTTTCCTGTTATTCCTCCAAAGCCATGACCGGGAGGCAACATTTTATCTCCCCACGGAATAGTTCTGGAGTCGCGCCAATCATGGTTACCACCCGCATCCGTTATACGTACAGCCAATTGTACCTGTTCTCCTGATTTTATATAAGGAGTAATATCCGTTTCAAAAGGAACATTGTCCACAATCTGATAATCCACTAATCTCTGATTAATAAAAATTTCCGCCCGTGAACGTATAGAGCCAAAATTCAAAAAGACTTTTTGTCCTTTCTTCAATACCGGAATATCCATTGTACGACTCCACCATGTAACTCCTGTAATATCTCCTTCGGGTCCGGACTGAGTTTGAAGATATTCTTCAGCTGTTCCAGGAACCTGTACCGAAAGAGTCTGGGCAGAAGTCAATATATCCCATCCCGCTGTAGGAACAATTACAGGACTTTTCCGTGCCTCTTCCAATGTCAAATAAATATCCTCTGTCTGCCAAGTCGCTTTTTTATCCTGCCATAAATGCCATCCTTTTCCTGACAAATCAAAAAATGGTCTCTCCTGTGCTCTCACCCCATAAAATGGACATAACAACAAAAATGCTATGGCAATAATACTCTTCTTCATAATTATCTATTACTTTCTTTTATTAAATTCAATAATAACTGTTGGCCCACTACATTAGCCCTATTCTCGCTTTTGGTATTAAAAGTATTCATCGACTCGTTCATGCCATCAAGATCAACAGGAACTGTATAAGCTTTGACATCCTTTATACATGCAGGAATATCCAATGTAGTAATAATTATTTTTCCACGACCTGCCGGAATAACAGACAAGGCAGAATAAACTTCTTTTTTATGATCGGAAACACAAGCAACCAATGTTTCCCCATTAAAGCAACGCAACCCTACACGATGACGGTTGTAAGTAGCAAAGCATTGATATTCCCAATTAAAGACACAATTGACAGGCAATCCATCAAAAATAGGATGTTCTCTATTGAAAAAGTTCCCACCATACCAAGCCGTACCTAGTTTCTTTGAACCACGATAATCCAAAACTTCTTTATCCGCTAAGAACTCAGCCCACCTTTCCGCATTATCCACAATAATCAATGTATGTCCCTTGTAAACCCATTCCATAATATCACTCATACCACTTCCCCATTGAGTAGGTTCAAAGGCGCCAACCAACAAATAATCTCCCGAAGGTGTTCCTTCTTTATATTCCGGAATATCAAAACCAACTGTTTTCATAAAATTGCTCAGAACGCCCGTAGTATCAGCAATAGAACCATTAGCTGTAATTCCTTTCGTATTCAAACTTACAGCAAACAAAGAATCGTCTCCAGTTGCAAAAGTTTTTTTGCCTTTGACCAACTTTGCTTCAATACAAACATAGCCTGTTGCCCGAGGAACAAAATTCCAGCCGATCTGTAAACATTGACCATATACATTCCCCCCTTTAACATGTACACTAGATACATGGGTAGCCAATACAGTACCTTCCGCATCTTTCGCTATCAATTGAAGAGAATAATTCCCCTTCAAATTCTTTTCATTTACAATATAAGTATCTACTATAGTCGTATCTCCAACATTCAGCACTTTCCGATTCATTTTTACAGCTAAAAATAACGGTTGGTTATAACGAGCCATTACTTCCACATCTCCTTTAGGATAACGATAATTATCAACAATGCCGGAGTGATTTTCCAGTTTCATACTTTCCCAACCATTTACAGCATAAGCATCCACCGTATTACTGATACGAATATTCTCAATTACCCTACCTTGATAATAGAAAGCCACATTCCCCATGGCACGGGTCAAATCATCCACTGTAGGAAATGCTTTGGCAAATCCATTGTGTTTAAGAAACGAATCATATGCATCATACCATTTCATATAATCCATCGCTTCCCATCCAGAAGTAGTGCCAGATTGCAGGATTTCATCCCGAATGAGCTGAAGACGCGGCGGAGTACCAATAGCCCCGTCTTCCCCCCAATAAATAATCTCATCCTTATGATCTGAAAAACGGTGATAGTTATCTTTACCCCAATATAAATTATCATGATAGCAACCCGGACCACCTGCATGATGCCTGTCATACCATCCATAATCATAAAAAGTAGTATCGTTTGGCATCAAGTGCAATTTAAAACGGGCATTCGCCTCATTTTCCGGGTTCTCTCCATTACTGGAATTATAAGTTAAGATACGGGTAGGATCCAACGAATGTGCCATACGCATCTGCGCATAATCCTGTACCTGTGGCCAAGCTCCCCGTTCATTATGCAAATTATAAATAACAAGAGACGGATGGTTACGGTCACGTTTAATCATTCGCGCCAATTTTTCATTCCGGTAAGCAAAATAAAACTTGCTTTGCTTGTTATTATCATTAAAGTGACTGATAGGATACTGATTGCCTCCCGGTTCTTCAAAGTATAATAGTCCCAATTCATCAGCATAATCCAAGACATTGCTATGCCCGATAGTACGGTGAAAATTCAACATGTTAAGTCCTAGCTTTTTAGCACTCTCCACTTGTCTCCTAGCCAACTCATCAGATGGAGTGATCCCATTATCCGGCCAGAAACTCCATGAAATAGCTGTACGTAAAACAATTCTTTTTCCATTCAAGAAAAATTGCTTATCTCCATGAATATCCTTCACTTCAAACCATCTGAATCCAAAACGCTGCGTATAATTATCCGTACCTACTGAAACAGACAAATCATAAAGATGAGGAGAATCCGTACTCCACAATTTTGCCACTGGCAAATGAATATGAAAAGTTTGTTTATTCTCTCCGACAACAAGATTTTCAACAGAGTATTCTTTTCGGTAAAGTACTTTCTCACCTTTATGTTCTTTTACTGTTAAAAGCATTTTCTGAGCCTTCATCGGGTTCTTTGTTTCATTACAAGCCGTCACTTCAACTTCAATAGAATGAGGGTCCGGTTGGTTTTTAATAAAAACATCTCCAATATATAACTTATCCGTAGCAACCAACTCCACTTTTCCAGTTATACCGCCAAAACCATGAGAAGGATTAGTTCTATACTCTCCCCATGTATAGACTTGGGAATCTTTCCAATTAAAATTACCATTTGGA
>OLXK01001245.1_pt1 | contig 18903 bp, 17 predicted proteins | sample 1674321 | NCBI WGS metagenome assembly OLXK01 (sample SAMEA103958162, study PRJEB25191) | human gut metagenome | reverse complement strand
AGGAGTTTATCTCCAACTGTTTAATTATTAGAGAAGGAGAAAATTTACTTATGCGTAAAGATGTATTGAGTTGGGATCAGTATTTTATGGGTATGGCACATTTGAGTGCTATGCGTTCAAAAGATCCAAATACGCGTGTAGGAGCTTGTATTGTCAATCCACAAAAAAGAGTGGTTGGACTAGGCTATAATGGTTTTCCTTATGGATGTGAAGATGATGAATTTCCTTGGGCTCGAGATGGGCAGTTTCTAGAAACAAAATATCCTTATGTGGTACATGCTGAATTGAATGCGATTTTAAATAGTATTCAAGATCTGCATGGTTGTACTTTATATGTTTCATTATTTCCATGTAATGAATGCGCAAAAGCCATTATTCAAGCCGGTATTACTTGCGTTGTATATGAAAGTGACAAGTATGATGGTACAGAAGGAAATATTGCGAGTAAACGCATGTTTCATGATGCGGGTGTAAAATTGATTCAACTTCCTTATGATATTGAGGTTGAAACAAAGATCAATAATCGTTAAAGAAGTAGCTTATGTTACTTCTTTTTTTGCCTTTAGCATTTTATAGGTTTATAATTAAAGTTAGAAATGTTAAAAGGAATACGTATGAAAAAACAAATAAATCAGTTATTACCAACGCTTTTAGTTATGATATTGATATTGGCATTAACTGTTACAACCTATCATATTAGTTTTAAACAAGAAGAAAGTTGTTACAACCGATTAGAAAATGCGAGTAATGCCATCATTCAAAGTATTCAAAATCGTATGCAGGATGATTTGAATTATTTGCGTTTGATTGGAAAAGATTTTTCCAATGAAGATCATTTGCCTACATATGAAGAATACAGCAGTCGATTAAGTACATTTGAAGATGTATCTTTGTTTGAACGCGTCGATTTATTGATGCAAAATAATACGATGTATACAATGCATAAAGATGTGCAACCAATTCAATCGAATGATTTTTTGACATTGAATGCAGATGCAGAATATATGGATCAAGTACATACAGATCCACTCACAAATAAAAAGAGTGTGAATTATTATGTGCCTATCCAACAAAACGATTCTGTCGTTGCGTATTTAGTAGGTGTAATTCAATGTGATACTTTAGATGAACAGTTTTATACGCAAATATATAGTGGAAAGACACAAAATCTCATTATTGATACAACGGATGGACAGGTTGTGATGAATAATCAAGATATTTTAGATTATGACACTTTTTCAACGAATGGTTGTAAATTATTATCGCCTAAAAAAGACGTTATAAAACAAATACATGCTTTAAAATCAGGTGTCGTGAAATTTGAAAAAGATGGCATTAAAAAATATTTATGTTATAAACCGATTGAAGTTTTTAATTGGGAATTAATTGTCATAGTGGATGAAGATGTAGCCTTTGCGAGTGCCTTGACATTGAAAAAGAATTATATGCTCATGGTTATTTGTGAAGTTGTGATTCTTCTACTATATTGTGGGTTCTATATCGCAAAAGTTCGAAAAATTTCAAACAAATCAAATGAATTTGAAAAGGATTTAAACGTTTCGCATACTTTGATTCAATGCGTTCGCAAACTATCGAATAGTAGAAATCAAAAGGGAGCCATTGATGATATCTTGAAAACTATTTGTGAATTTTATCAAGCTGAAAGATGTTATGTATTGGATTTAGATTTTGAAAATAAACAAACGAACACCATTTATGAATATGGAAATCGAAATGATGATGTTCATATTGATAATATGGTCCGTCTATGTTTAGAAAATATGGATTTAGTGAAGCGTTTCTTTGAAAATCAAAAGTCATATTATATTGAAGATGTAACTTCTGAAATCTCAAAGACGAGTCCCATTTATTCAAGTTTTATTTCACAAAAAATACATAGTATAATCCTTGTACCATTTGTGGATAATCATCAAATTGAAGGTGTTTTTGCGGTAGACAACCCTAAACAAAACTACTACCAAAAAGACTTTTTAGAATCTTTATGTTTCTTTATTGAAACGGCCATGACGCGTGAAAAAGAAAAGAAACATTTACAGAATTTAAGCTATGTAGATTCTTTGACTTATGCACAAAATCGCAATCACTTTAATGAATATCTTAAAAAAAATAGGTGTAAAGAACTTCATTTTGTTGGCGTGATTTATTTGGATTTAAATGGATTAAAAGAAATCAATGATAAAATGGGACATCTTGCAGGAGATACTTTGATTATTAGTGCTTCTTATGTACTACAAGAAATTTTTGCGGATAACTCATATCGTATTGGTGGAGATGAATTTGTGGTTATCGAACAAGATGTTTTGGAATCGGAATTCTATTCTAAATATGAAATGTTGTTGAAGCGTATGAAAGAACTAGAAATTAGTGTTGCGACAGGGTATATATGGAAAGAGCGTTGTTTAAATTTGAGTGAAATTTTACAAGCAGCCGATCAAAAGATGTATGAAGATAAAAAGCGCTATTATTCCATAGCGCAAAAGGATCAAAGAAGGCGTTAAATACCAATCTTTTGAGTATTTTTAAAATGAAGCTTTGCCACTTGGTAAAGCTTTTCTTTTCCAAATTTTTTCACAAATTCTTTTCCACAAGCATCCACTTTACTACCAGCCCCCTTTTCGAATTTAAAATCATATTTTTCTTCCATAAGATCCCAAGCTTCTAAAAAGGCATTGCGAGCAAGAATGCTTGCACAAGCTACCGCAAGATACTTATTTTCAGCTTTTGTTTCAAAAGTAATGCCGCGAATCACTTCAGGAAAACCTTGTAGGTAACGATAATAACTTTTTTCCTGGACAAATTGATCGATGACAATCTGTTTAGGAAGCGTATATCCTTTATGGATTAGATTTACATAGGCCTGGTTGTGTAAACGACATTTCATGTCCACCATATTACAAGAATCGTGCATATCGTTATATTTTGAATTGGGCACAATCAAAATACTGTGTGGACAGACATCTTTAATGAGTGGGGCTAGTTTTCTGATTTTGGTATCATCCACTTGTTTGGAATCTTGTATGCCTAAATGAGATAATTTTTCTCTTGCTTCTTTTGTGACGATACAACTAGCCACTACAACAGGACCAAAATAATCGCCTGTACCAACTTCATCACTTCCAGCTTGATCTTGTGCTTCTTTTTGAGGCGTTGCAGGTTCTAACCAAGAAAGGTCAGCTCCCTGAAATACAACTTTACCACTTGTGTAAGCTGTAATTGTACACTCTTTAGTCTTGATTTGATAATACGTATATGGAGGTGTACTTTCTTTTAAAATAAAAGAAGACAATCGGTTTTTTAATTGAAAGATTTCTTCTTTTGTCATATTCTTTGTCAATGTTGCCATTTTAATCACCTTATTTAGTTTACCATAAAATTTGTGTTAAAATAGGTAGGAATGGAGTATTTTATGAAACGAAATTTTAGAGATGAACTAAATCAGGCTATTGATTTCTCGAGTGTATTAACTCAGATTTGCGCATTTTCAAGTTTTTCTTGTTCCAAAGAAAAGATTTTGAATGCGTTGCCTCAATTTAATAAATTAGAAATACAAGAACAATTGAATTATGCTAAAGAAGCCATCCAGTTTGAACAAAAAGGTGGTTTATTGAATTTATCAGGTGCCAATGACATTTCTTTACCTGTTTCAAAAGCTGAAAAACAGATGACTTTGACAAGTAAAGAATTAATTTCCATCTATCATTTTTTAACGGCTGTTAAGCAAGCGAAACAAAGTTTAAACTCTTCTGAATTTATAGAATTAACCAATCTAGCTCAATCGATGGATGGATGTACACGTTTGATGGATTCCATTATTTCCAAAATCGATTTAACAGGGAGTGTTAAAGAAGATGCGACACCTGCATTAAAGAGTATGCATAAGGCTTTGGTAGATACGCGTTTAGCTTTGCAGTCCAAATCGAGACAGTTTTTAAAGAAGAATAGTTCAAAATTAATGGAAAATATGACGACAACGGTTTCGGGACGTGTTGTCGTATTAGTTCGTGCCCAAGATAAAAATGCTTTTGGAGGTATGATTCATGGACAATCCAGTTCAGGTCTTGCCTATTATGTAGAGCCATCGAGTTTTGTAGCGGATAATAATGAGATTTCATCCTTAGTGATTCGTATTGAAGAAGAGAAGAAAAGAATCTGTAAAGAATTGTCTATGCAGGTAAAGAAACATGCACTCGCATTAACTTCGGCATTAGAAACTTTAACAATCATTGATGTGGCTTTCACAAAGGCAAAATGGGCCATTCGCTATGATGGATGTATTCCTTCATTACAATCTAGAGATCATTCGTTGTATTTAGAGCATGCCAAGCATCCGTTGATTGATGAAAAGAAAGTGGTTTGTAACACATATGAATTAAACGATCAACAAGCTTGTCTTATGATTTCAGGACCGAATATGGGTGGTAAAACAGTAACTTTAAAGACGATTGGTCTATTTGTGGCATTAGCTCATGCGGCATTTCCTGTATTATGTCATAAGGCCATCTTGCCATTTTATCAATCGATGTATTTTGATATTGGAGATCATCAATCCATTGAAAATAATTTATCGACTTTCTCAAGTCACATTTCTAGGCTTTCTCATATTTGTCAAAAGAGTGATGAGAATAGTTTTATCTTATTGGATGAAATTGGAAATGGTACAGATCCTTTAGAAGGAGCCAGTCTTGCGGTTGCGATATTGGAGTATTTGATTTCAAAAAAGAGTACGATCATTACTTCAACGCACTATTCGCAAGTAAAAACGTATGGAAAGGCCAATGAACATGTCTTGGTATCGAGTGTTGAATTTGATCCAGAAACGCTTAAGCCAACCTATAAATATATTCCGGGTGTATCTGGGGCTAGTTATGCGTTTCATATTGCCCGAGAATATCATTTGGAAGAATCTATTTTAAAAAGAGCTGATTTTTTAAAGAATGAAAATGAAAAGCAGACGGAAAAAGAACTAGAGAAATTAGAGAAGCTTCAAAATGATGTATTGAAACAAAAAGAGCGTTTTAATGCATTGATTGAGGATGCGCATCGTGTTCAAAAAGAGGCTTATGAAAAAGAAAAAGAAATTGAAAAGCGTAAGGCAGAATTGGATGCTTCCTATCAAGAACAGTTAAATGAGATGCTTGAAAAGAAAAAGGCGCAGGCTAAAGAAATTTTAACTGTGCTTCGTAAACAGAAGACGGGTAAGCAGCATAAGCAGATTGAAAAGATGCATGAGTTAGATCTTTTAAATGAGCATGTGGTTGAAGATGTTGAAGAAGAAAAGAAAGAATTCAAAGTGGGGGATTATGTAAAGATCACGGGTTTGAATTCGCATGGTGAAATTGTAGATATTCGAAGAAATGAGGCGACTGTTTTAACGAATGGAATGAAGATGAAGGTCAAGCTTTCTAAGTTGGAGCCTATGCATAAACCACAAATCAAAAAGACAACGTATAAAGCGCATGTAGAAAGTGTATCGAGTCGCTTTCCTTTAGAGTTGAATCTAATTGGTATGCGTGTTGAAGAAGGAATTGCGGCTTTAGATAAATATTTAGATCAAGCGGTTGTGAAGCATATTAAACAAGTTCGTATCATTCATGGTATGGGTACGGGGGCTTTAAGAACAGCGGTTTGGAAAGATTTAAAGAAACAGCCAAATGTTTCTAAATTTACAAGTGCAGGTCCTAGTGAAGGTGGACTTGGAGCAACGATAGTCATATTAAAGTAGGGGATAAAATGAGTATTTCTAAGCATTTACAAGATAAATTGGCTTTACTTCCGGATGCACCTGGCTGTTACATCATGAAGGATGAGAATCAGAATATTTTGTATGTAGGAAAAGCCAAAGTATTAAAGAATCGTGTTCGTTCTTATTTTCATGGTACACATAATAATAAGACAACGCGTTTAGTTTCGCATATTCGTGATTTTGAATTTATTGTGACGGGCAGTGAAAAAGAGGCTTTATTATTGGAAATCAATTTAATTAAGAAGCATACACCTCCATATAATATTATGTTTATGGATGATAAGACGTATCCGTATATTGAGATCACAAAGGAAAATAATTTCGTGGTTCGTACAACGCGTTATATTAAAAGTAAAAAGAGTGAATATTTTGGGCCGTATCCAAGTAGTCAGTCGGCTTATGAAATTGTGAGGTTGATCAATCAAATCTTTTGTGTAAGAAAGTGTCGGCATATTCCGGATAGTCCTTGTTTGTATTATCATATGCATCAGTGTTTAGGACCTTGTATCCATGAGGTTGATCCTAAGGAAAATGAGAAGACGCGAAAAAAAATTAAGAAATTTTTGTGTGGAGATACCAAAGAGGTGATGGATTCTTTACAGACAAAAATGTTGGATGCCAGTGAAAATTTGCAGTTTGAAAAGGCGCAGGAAATCTATAATACGATTCAGGCATTAGAGCATGTGATTGAAAAGCAGACGATTGATTTTAAAGACCTGGCCAATCGCGATGTGTTTGGATATTATGTGGATTCTGGCTATATCTCATTTCAGGGTTTCTTTATTCGACAAGGGAAATTATTGGAAAGAAATATGTCCATTACGCCTTTGTATGAAGATGAGATGGATGCCTTTACAAGTTTTATTATGCAGTATTATGAGAAGAATGTAGTGCCAAAAGAAATTTTGGTGCCACAAGGTACGCCGGTTGATGTTTTAAAAGAGGCTTTGAATACGAATGTGCATATTCCGATTCGTGGGGAAAAGAAAAAATTGATTGAAATGGTGTATAAGAATGCGAAAGAGGCGCATGAACAAAAATTTCAGTTGGTATTTCGTAAGGATAATGAGCTTAAAAAGGCCAATGCTATGTTGTCAAAAATATTTGATGCCAATATTCATACGGTAGAAATGTTTGATAACTCGCATATTCAAGGGACTTTTAATGTGAGTGGGTTGGTTGTTTTTAAGGATGGAATTCCTGATAAGAATTCGTATCGTCATTATAAATTGGATGGCTACAGAAGTGATGTCGATAGTATGAAGGAAGTTATTTATCGTAGGTATTTCAGGTTGTTGAAAGAGCATTTGCCGATGCCAGATTTATTGTTGGTGGATGGAGGTGCCGCTCAAATTTCAGCCGCAAAAGAAATTATAGATATGTTGCAGCTTGATTTAAGAGTGGCAGGTTTAGTTAAGGATGATAAGCATGCGACGCGTGCTTTGATGGATGTAAATTTAAATGAAATTCCTATTGATTCTAAATCCAGTTTATTCTTTTTGTTGACACGTATGCAGGATGAGGTACATCGTTTTGCGATTACGTATCATAGAAAGTTAAGAGACAAGTCTATGACAAAATCAGTGTTAGATACGGTAAGTGGTATTGGTCCTAAGCGTAAAAAAGAATTGTTGAAGCATTTTAAGAGTATGAAGCAGATGCGACAAGCTAGTGTAGAACAGCTTAGTGAAGTGATTCCTGAAGATGTGGCTAAGATTCTTTATGCTCGTTTGCATGAAAAATGATAGTTTAGTATAATGTTTTGCGTGAGGTACTTATTTTGATTAGTAAAAAAGAAATGCGAGCACGTGTTTTATTGATCGTGATTTGTTTTGCGGTGGGATGTTTTTGTCTTTACCATATGGATAAGTCATATGATCCGTTAGCCAGGTATCCTTATACGACGGATGCAAATCGTGATATCATTCTAGAATATTTAGATAGTAATGATATTGATTATTTGATCAATCAGCATATTACGCCAGATAAGTTTATGGATTTTATTAAGCTAGATGGATTTAGTTTAAAAAACACGTTATATTATAAAGAGGCAAAAGATACGCAGGATGCGGATAATGAATATATTGTCAATTTTGTGAATCGTTTTCGTAAGAATTTTTCGTATGATTCTTTAAAGGAATTGTTGTCGCACTATTCCTATATTGATTTAACAACATATTATGAAAATGAGGCTGTCCTATATTCAGATTTAAGGTTGGTGGCAGATCCTACAAATCCATATGTTGTTTTAAATCAGGAAAATACAGTATATAAATATGCACCAGAAAATTTAGTGGATTTTAATGGTATATATGTTCAAAATGCTATGGTTGATAATCTGTCAAGTATGCTCGATGCGTATGCTTCCGTTATGGATGGCCAAGATCATTTGAGTGTTTCAAGTGGTTATTTGAGTTATGAACAAGTCTTAGATCAGTATGTCAATGCGTCAAAGGAATTTGCGGGTGTTGATCATTATATGTATGGGGCTGGAAAGAATGAGCAGCAATTAGGGTATACGATTGTTTTAGATGGTCAAAATGAGTGGATAGAGCTTTGTAAGCAGCATCTAAATGAAGATATGGACTATACGCAAGTCGAAGAAGAATTGTCTAAGGAAAATAAAAATCGTGTAGAATGGATATTGGAAAATGCGTATCGCTATGGTTTTGTGGTGCGTTATGGAAAAGGTCATGAAAAGAAGACGGGACATTGGTATTTGCCATTTGTACTTCGATATGTGGGTATAGAGAATGCTAAGATCTTGCATGATGGTGATAAGAGTATGGAACAAATGTCTTTTCAAGATGAACTGAATTAGGGGTAATTTATGAAAATTGTGGTTGTGAGTGATTCTCATGGAAGAAATGATATATTAAATGCGATTCGTGAAAAACATCCAGATGCAGGATTATTTATTCATTGTGGAGATTTAGAGGATGATCCAATGTTTTATCCAGGCTATATCGTTGTTCGTGGAAACAATGATTATTATGGTCGTTTTGAAGATGAAAGAATTATTCCAATTGGTAAGCATCGTATTTATGTTACGCATTCGCATCGTTTCTCGTATTTTTCAAGAAGCGAACAGCTTTCAAATAGGGCAAAAGCATTGGATTGTGATATAGTATGTTTTGGACATACGCACGTTGCCTATTTGGATCAAGTGAATGGAGTAACATTATTGAATCCAGGATCTTTGTCGCATGCAAGGGATGGTAGACCTTGTAGTTATGCGATTTTAGATATAGATGAAAATGAAATTCGGGTTGAATTTAAGTTTGAGCCTGAATGGTAAAAAAGAAGGAAATTTATGTACAAAATTAGTGAGCTTTATGATTTAGATCATACTTTGGCTAAGGATTACTTGGCACAGTTTGAATATCCTTGGCAAGCCTTAGCTGGAATCAAAGAATTGATTTTGGAATTAGGAAAAAACTTAGGGGAAGATTATGTGGAAGTCAAAGAGCATGTTTGGGTTCATGAAACTGCTCATGTATTTGAAAGTGCTTATTTAGGTGCTCCATGTATTATTGGTCCTAAAACGGAAGTGCGTCATTGTGCCTTTGTTCGTGGTAGTGCTTTGGTTGGGGCAAATTGTGTTGTTGGAAATAGTGTGGAATTAAAAAACTGCATCTTATTTGACAATGTAGAAACCCCTCACTATAACTATGTTGGTGATAGTATTTTAGGATATCATTCTCACTTAGGTGCTGGTGGTATCACAAGTAATTTGAAGAGTGCTCGTGATAATATCATCTTGAGAAGAAAAGATGAGAATTATAATGTGGTTGAAGAATTTGAAACGGGATTAAGAAAAATCGGTGCTTTCATGGGTGACTATGTAGAGGTTGGATGTAATTCTGTTCTTTGTCCAGGAACGATTATTGGTCCACATACAAATGTATATCCATTATCTCGTGTGCGTGGTCAGATTGCGGCAAATTCTATTTTCAAAGATGCAACACATGTAACTTTAAAAGATTAATCTTACGGACTTGTAATTTTACAAGTTCTTTTTCTTATGTTAAGGTTTAGGTATGAAAAAGTTAGTTAAGTTTATATTTAAATTGTTGTTTATTCTAATTATTGGTTTTGTCGGCGTCTTTTTTGGCAAGGGGTATTGGAATTATTTACAGCTTACAGAAACAAAATCCGTTGATGAGGTAGTCAATGAAGTAAGGGCAAGTCCTTATTATGTGGATTATGATGATATATCACCAAATTTGATTCGGGCTACCATTGCGATAGAGGATCGTCGTTTTTATGATCATGGTGGTTTTGATTATATTGGCTTGGTTCGTGCGGCCGTTTCTCAATTTGATGAAGATCTATTAACGAGTGGTGGTTCTACGATTACGCAGCAACTTGCGAAAAACTTGTATGGGATGTTTGAAAGTTCATGGGATCGTAAGAGTACAGAGTTTTTTGTGGCGCGTTATTTAGAGAAGCATTATTCAAAAAACGATATTGTTACTTTATATGTGAATGTGATCAATTATGGAAATAATTATACAGGCATATATGAGGCGAGTATGGGTTATTTGGATACGCTTCCTGCAGATTTAACGGTTGCACAAGCTTCTTTATTGGCGGGTATTCCGCAATCTCCAAGTCATTATGAATTGGTCAATCATTTTTCCCAGGCCAAACAGAAACAATATGCGGTATTAAAGGCAATGGCAGAGTGTGGGTATATTTCAGAAAGTGATATTGCGACATATTATAATGCATCTGTTTAAATGGATGCATTTTTATTTATATTCTTTATGATAGGATATTTAAAAAATATATCATACGATATAATTGTGATAGAGAAAGAAGAAAATGCCATCATAAAGTGGAGGTGAATCTCTTGATTGATGAATCTGAAATTAATGATTATTTAGGCGAAGCAAAAAACTGATTTTGGATGGTAAGTTTAGAATTGCTTTGAATTCGAATCTATTAACAAATTTGTCATTATTTGATGAATATTTGATAAATGAGGAAAGTGTTAAATCAATATTGTTGAATTTAACGGTATATGACTTTTGTGAGAAGGTTCAAAATAAACATGCGAATTTTAATCATGAATGGCTATATGTTTTTGGAAAGGAAATTAATTTGATGAAAAAAGTGAAATGGTTCCATTGTATATTAAGTTTAATAAAATAGAAGATAAGTTTTTGATTGTGGTATCTTTTCATAAACAAAAATATCCACTGGTGTATTATTTTCAATAAAAGAAGGAGGTAATTGTAGTATGCAAAGAGAAACTGATTTTTGTGTTGAGTGTAGAGAGATGTCGTCTTATTCATTACAAAAAAGATGTGTCACAAAAAATATTCGTGGAGAAAATTTAACTTTTGAGATTACTTGTGCTGTTTGTGATACGTGTGGTGGATTCATGAGTGTTCCTGGTATTATCGATTTAAATGTCCACGAAATAGATGAGCAGTACCGAAAGTTAAAAGGTTTAGTTTCAATAGAAGATATTCATACTTTGATGGAATTGTATAATATTGGAAAAGCTCCATTATCCATTGTGTTAGGTTTTGGTGAAATAACGATTACGCGATATTTGTTGGGGCAAGTGCCTTCAAAAGAGTATTCAAATATCATACGCAATGCGTTATCGTCTCCGGTATATATGGAACAAAAACTGTTGGAAAATAAAGATAGAGTTGCTTTGGCAGCATTCAAAAAATCGATGAATAGAGTAAGTGAGTTAAAAAATATGTTCATTATTTCGAATAAGATGATTGGTGTCATTTCGTATATATTTGAAAAATTAGATGAGGTAACTCCATTAATGCTTCAGAAATTATTATATTATATACAGGGATTGTCGTTTGTGTTAAATGGTAGAGAAATGTTTGAAGAAAATTGCGAGGCTTGGGTACACGGACCGGTTTATAAAGATGTGTATAATATATTTAAGAAGTTTGGTTTTAATGTGATTGATGATCCGAAATTTATTATGTTTGAAGGATATAAAAAATATTTAGATGATGAAGATAAATATATTATAGATTTAGTTGTAAATACATTTGGTCAATATGGGGGTAAAACTTTGGAGAAAACAACACATAAAGAAAATCCATGGTTAATTGCTCGTAATGGTTATGGTGATGATATACCTTCAAATGAATTGATCACAAAGGATTCTATTAAAAATTACTTTATTAAAGTATGTAATGAGTATGATATTTCAAAGGAAGAAGATATTCATAAGTATATTTTAAAATTGAGTGATATTGTTTAATGCATCTGTTTAAATGGATGCATTTTTTTCATCTTTTCTAGAATTTGTTGAAAAAATTACGTATAAGAGTATGTAGGTAATCTGGTGTTCTATATCTATTGCACCTAGTTGAATAGATAGTCATAAAATGAAGAGGTAAATGTATCTTGATCTATGACTCAAAAGTGATGTTAGCTCTTTTAATATCGATACTAACTGAATTTAAAGTCTTATCAAACGAATTGTTGTTTATTAAGTAATCAAACTACAAGGAAATATACAAATCGACATTACGATACTTATTTATCTAGATGACAGTTAAATGCCTACTAGAAATGAGGTGCTTATAAGAAGTGCAAATTTATTAAATAATTTCGCCTTTAAGTATGTATTTGGCGAAGATTGTAAGGAGGCCAATGATGCCTTAAAATCATTACTCACGGTATTTTTAGAAAGGAGTGTGAATAAAGTTGTTGTAAAGAATTCAGAAATGGTAAAAGACTTTAGTAAAATGAAAAGTCCGCGCTTAGACTTATTAGTCGAATTTGATGATCGAACGATGGTGGATTTAGAGATGCAATTAAGACAAACCAAAGATAATTTGCCAATTTGCTTTAGTTATTATTTGGCAAGACTTCATGGTTTACAAGAATTGGAAGGAAAATATTACGGAGAGTTAAAGGAAACAATTGTCTTAGTGTTCTTTAATGTGAATTTAATTGATAATCATAGAATGTGTAACACATTCACATTAAGGAATGAAGAAGGCTTATCTTTTGTAGAAGAAAGTCAGGATCGTATGAAGTTACGTACAGTTGAAATGGCAAAGTTGGATGTAAATAAGCCACTTGAAGAAATGAATGAACAGGAAAAGATGATTTATTACTTTTTGAATTGCCACAAAGGAATCGAAGATAGTAAAATTAAGGTAATGATAGAAAGTGATGGGGTGATTCAAATGTTAGAAAAGCGTGTAGAAACCATATCGGATGATGGTTGGAAAAAAATAATAGAAGATTTTCAAAAATTGCATGAAAATGAAGAACGAATGGAATTACAACTTGAAATTGAAGAAGCACATAAACAAGTAGAAGATGCGAATAAACAAGTTGAGCAGAAGAATCAAGAAATAAAACAGATGATTCAATTGATGCTTACGAATGGAATGAGTTTAGAATTTATTTCTAAGTCGTTGTCGAAGAGTGAAGATGAAATTAGGGACTTATTGAGATAGCCACTTTTTAGTGGCTTTTTTAAAAAATCTCTTGCATGAGATTCTATCTTTTGGTATAATAGTCAAGCAATGCCCGGGTGGTGAAATTGGTAGACGCAGTGGACTCAAAATCCACCGGTAGCGATACCGTGCCGGTTCGAGTCCGGCCCTGGGCACCATTTTGAATTGTTGGATCAAGTTTTTCGGACTTGGTCCTTTTTTATGATATAATTTTTGATAGTTGGAGGATTACATATGAAAGTATTAGTTGGATTAAGTGGTGGAGTTGATTCTGCGGTTGCAGCTTATTTATTAAAGAAACAAGGGTATGATGTAACATGTTGTTTTATGCGTAACTGGGATAGTTTTGCGAATAATGATATTGCGGGAAATCCTACAATTAAAGATGATACTTGTCCTCAGGAACAGGATTATTTAGATGCACTTGCGGTGGCCAATCATTTGGATCTTCCTTTGCAGCGTGTCGATTTTATTGAAGAATATTGGGATAATGTATTTAAGACTTTTTTAAGTGAATATGAAAAGGGGCGTACGCCAAATCCGGATATTTTGTGTAATAAATATATTAAATTTGATTCATTTTTTGAATATGCCATGAAACAGGGGTTTGATAAGGTTGCCACAGGGCATTATGCTTCCAATGCTAAAGAGAATGGTTTTACGTATTTGACGCGTGCCAAAGATCAAAATAAGGATCAGACTTATTTTTTGTGTCAGGTTGAAAAGAGTAAGATTGCCAAAACAATTTTTCCTTTGGCTCATCTTGAAAAGCCTGAGATTCGTCAGATTGCGGCTGAATTAAATTTGGAATCTGTTGCCACTAAAAAGGATAGTACGGGTATTTGTTTCATTGGAGAAAGAAACTTTAGACAATTCTTATCAAACTATCTTCCTAGTAAAGATGGAGATATTGTGGATGTAAATACAGGTAAAGTGATTGCTCGTCATGTGGGTGTTTTATATTATACGATTGGACAGAGAAAGGGCTTGAATATTGATCATGAAAAGGGTCCTTGGTTTGTGGTTGGTAAAGATGTTGTAAAGAATATTCTTTATGTATGTCATACAGATCAAAGGGATTTATTATATTCAGATTCTTGTATTGTGAAGGGAATCAACTGGATCTTGCCAAGTTTAGACGAGATTCCTACAAAGTGTACTTGTAAGTTTAGATATCGTCAAAAAGATCAGGATATTGAAATTGAAAGATTGGACGATACAAGTGTACTTGTGAAATATCCACAAACAATTGCATCTGTCACTGAGGGTCAGGAAGCTGTGTTCTATGATGGTGATAAGTGTATTGGTGGTGGTGTGATTGAAGAAGTGTTTAAGGATGGCAAGAATTTAAATCAGTTGATTATGGAGACGGCCAATGGATATCGAGGCTAAGCTTGAATATATCATCTTTGAAAATAAGGCGAATCATTATGTGGTGGCTGGCTTTTCTGAATTAAAGACGTATCATCATTTCACAGCGGCTGGACGTATTGAAGATCCAATTGAAGATCAGGAATATGTACTTGAGGGGGATTATATAACGCATCCTAAGTATGGGGAGCAATTTCGTGTAGATATGGCTAAAAAGAAGTTGCCGGATAATTCGGATGCGATTATTCATTTTCTTTGTGGCGAAAATTTTCCTACGATTGGAAAGAAGACGGCGGAAAGTATTTATGATGTCTTGGGTGAGAATTGTTTAGAGAAGATTCATAAGGATCCTAAAATTTTAAATGAAGTGCCAAATCTTTCCGAAAAAAAGATTGCGATCATTAAAAAGGGAATTCAGGAATTTACAGGTTTTAATGAGGCGTATGCCAAATTGTTGAAGTATGGATTGAGTCCTAGACAAATTCAGATGTTATTGGATACGTATGATAATGTGTTGGATGTGATTGAAGAGGATTGTTTCAAACCATATTATGAAGTATATGGCTTTGGTTATAAGACGGCTTTAAAAATCGCAAGTGCTATAGGCTTATCGAATGAAGATCCAAGACGCTTGGATGCCTATATTTATGAGTTGGCAAGACAATTATCTATGGCAACGGGAAATACGTACATTACGTTTGCGACAATTTTTTCAAATGTGCAAGGTGTAAGTGAAGAATTGATTCATGATAGTATTGATCGTTTGGTGGCTATGCAGTATTTGTATGTTGAAAATACGCGTATTTATCCTTTTACTTTGCATGAAGATGAGGTTGTGATTGCCAAAGAATTGAAGAATCATTTGTTTGAAGTGGAAAGTGTGGATGTCCAAGATCGTATCCAAAAGGTGGAGTTTTCTTTAGCTATCACATATGATCAAGAACAAAAGGACGCGATTCAATTGTTCTTTGATCGTTCCTTTATGATTTTAACGGGTGGTCCAGGTACTGGAAAGACAACAACGGTAAAGGGAATCTTGGAAATATGTAAAGAGGTATATCCGGATAGTAAGATTCAGCTTTGTGCACCAACAGGAAGGGCTTCAAAGCGTTTAGCCCAATTATCCAATTGTGATTCAAGAACGATTCATTCTTTATTGCAGTGGAATTTGGAAGATAATTCTTTTGGTAAGAATGAAGAGGATCCTTTGGATGTAGATTTCATTATTGTAGATGAGTTTAGTATGGTGGATACGCATTTGTTTGCCCAATTATTAAAGGCTTTGCCAAGTCGTTGTCGAATTCTTTTGATTGGGGATGAAGATCAGTTAGAGAGTGTTGGTCCAGGTAAGGTTTTGGAGGATTTAATCAAATCCAATGTGATTGATACTGTGCATTTAAAGAAGATTTTTAGACAATCAAATGGCTCTGGTATTGTAACTTTAGCGAAAGAGATTCGTGAAGAAACAACTTGTCATTATGAGGATGGGGTAGAGTTTATTGAGCGAACGACACCAAAAATCATGGATGCGCTTATTGATTATGTAAAGGATATGGATCTAGATTCAATGCAGATCTTAGCGCCTATGTATAAAGGGGTTGCTGGTATTGATGAGATCAATCGTCAGATGCAGGTCTTGTTTAATCCAAAGAGTCCGCAAAAGAATCAGATGAAGGTTGGTACAACGATTTTTAGAGAGAATGATAAAGTCATGTTGTTGAAGAATCTTCCGGATGATGACGTCTATAATGGTGATATTGGTACGATTCTTGAGATTGATACGAAACGAAATGTAATCTCAGTTGATTTCACAAACAATGTGGTTGACTTCTCTACGGATTTTCTATATTACCTAAAGCATGCATGGTGCATTAGTGTTCATAAATCACAGGGCAATGAATATCAGAGTGTATTTTGTATAGTGGATGTGAATGCGAAAAATATGTTGGAGAAACGTTTATTGTATACAGCAATTTCTCGTGCTAAAAAACAATTGTATATTATAGGAAATAAGCAGTTGTTTGAGACACAAGTTAAGTTAAAACAGAAAAGGGTGCGTCAAACGACGTTGCAGGAAATGATTGCAACTGTGGCTAAATAAAAAATAATATTTTAATTTTGTAACGCAAAAGTAACTGAAAAAAATTTTAGGCGGTTTTGTACAAAATTTGAACAAAACCCCCATGTAAACTTAAATCAAAAAAATGGGGAATTTTGGAAAAAATGAACAAAACCCCCATGATAACTTAAATCTAAAATTCAGGCAAAATTTGTTAAAATGAACAAAATCCAAAAAAAGTATGAGTTCAAGAAGAAATCATACTCTTTTTTTTGATTACAATAGGACATGAATTTCACGCAAACCTTTGCAGTATGTGCAGGGAGTCATTCCACGGTCATGCTTTTCTACTCATATATTCACGCTGAGTAAATATTTACGACTAAATCTGTAACAATATTTTATATTTTGGTTCTATGTTTTTCTGCTTTTGATTTATACTATAATTAGTTTGGTTGAAAGAGAGATGATTATAATGATCAAAACTAAATTGGATTTGGGTCCAGATGAATTTAAAGTGATAAGAGAAATCAGTTTGGCACATCCAAAAACTCAAAGGAGCAGAAAATTTTGCCAAATAGTTTGTGTTATTGGAGCTTTTATTATGGGGATTGATACGCTAACATCCTTTTCAGATCATTTGATAGGAAATGCATTAATTTCACTAGTTTTAGCCATAATTTTTATATGGGGTGCAACAGTAGGTATATATTATGAACAGGATGTAATTTGTAAAAGGTTTCAAAATAAAGTTTTTGATAATTTAAAAAATGGAACAATTGAGTATATATTTGATTCAGATGGAGTTACAACAATATCTGAACCTGAGTATGTTACAAGTAAATATAAATGGGACGAATTTCAAGGTTGGGGAATATTTAAAAATTATATTTATTTACAAACCATTACTCAAAAATATGCTTTGATGAAAAAAAACAATTTAACTCCAGAAGATTATGAGAGCCTAATTTCACTTTTGAACACTCATGTTCAGCAAAAAGAAATATTGCATTAATTTTGGATATAGAAAGTTTCTATTAAAGAACTCTTGATAAGCAGTGTACGAAACTCATTTGAAACGATGAATAAAGAATATCTGACTATTTAGTGATTTTGTTGTTTCATGGACAAAAAAGAAGTATGATTTCAAATTTAGACATATTTCTTTTAATTTTAAACTAGAGAAGTCTAAAGGTTTCTAGTGATGAGAGCTCAAGAAAAGTTTATAACCGCTTGGAGCGTGGCTAAATATAGGCTATAATATAGCCGCGAGAAAGGGGCTAATTGTATGCAGATTATTCCAATGCGTGATTTGAAAAATACGGTTGAAGTAGAACGTCGCTGTGCAGAAGAAAATGGTCCTGTGTTCGTAACCAAGAATGGATATGGAAGATTGGTTGTTATGGACATCGATTATTATGAAAAAACAATGAGAAAGATGTATGAAGCAAAAACAATCTTGGACGGTTTAGAAGATGCGAAATCTGGAAATACTGTAGATGGAGACACTGCAATTTCTAATATTAGGAGCAAATATGGCATCTAAATTCGGATCTCGACTGACCAAAAGAGCAGAATCTGATTTAATTGAGATTGTCTCGTATATCGCAGTTGTACTCGCAAATCCACAGGCTGCATCCGACTTCGTAGATAAGTTGCAGGATACTATTGAAGAAGCAAGAGCTTTTCCTGAAAGTGGTTCTCTTGTTGACAATGAGTTTTTACAAATTGAAAATATGCGAAAGAAATTGGTTGGAAATTGTATCAAGTACTATCTTCTGGATGTAGGAGAAAATATAATATACATTCTTCGTATTGTATATGGTAAACGGAATTTGGATGAAATTCTTAAAAAACTGGAATTTGATCACGTAAGCATCAGTCACGAGTTGATTGGTGCTTTTATTATGTCGTCAAGGTGGTGAAGCTTCATAATAGGTAGAATTAAAGGGATTACTGTTGAAATCAATTGTATTGATTAAGCGCTAAAGTGTGTAAAAACTTTATATAGGGGATCTTGTCTATTATGTGCGTCCATATGGTGTATTTGTTTCTGAAGTGGATTATGTAAAGCAGAAGTATTGTTTTGAATTTGTATATTCATATATGATAAATTAATTTATGATAAACTGGTTTATACTACTTGTTTACTAGATATTAAGAGAAGTAAAAAAGCTGACAAGTATGTGGGATTTGTCAGCTTAAGTTGGTTACAAGCCAAGGATTGGTACTCAGCCAATTTCATTATA
>OLXK01001235.1_pt1 | contig 19032 bp, 10 predicted proteins | sample 1674321 | NCBI WGS metagenome assembly OLXK01 (sample SAMEA103958162, study PRJEB25191) | human gut metagenome | reverse complement strand
TCTTTTTATTAAATTGTTATTTGTAAATTTTTTGGGGAGTGATAGTTATGAAGAAAACCGTTGGGCTGGCGGCAGTGTGCCTGTTAGTGGCAAGCAGCGCATTAGCACAGTCGCCGATACCTACTTTTGACAAGGAAGCTGTTACGCCGCACCCGTACAACCGTACCGGTCAGCAGGACGTTATCAGTGGAGACGAAACTCCATCAGGAGAATTCCGCCCCGGTAATACCGGCACAAAAGATGACCCTGCTTTTTATGTTAAAAGTATTAAACTTACCGGCTTTGAACTGCCGGATAAAGTGGGACGGCTTCAGGAAATTTTAAACAAATACCAAAAACGCAGCGTTAAAGTTGCGGAACTAAATAATTTAACGGCAGAAATTACGGCATACGCCAAAGAATGCGGCTATACGGTTGCACAGGCGGTTGTTCCGCCGCAGGAAGTTGCCGGCGGCAGCCTTGAAATAAAAGTGTATGTAGCCAATTACGATAAAATAAATATTACGCAAAATGACAGCGATATTGCTACAAGCGTGCTGAATAACTATCTTAGCGGCTTAAAGCCGGGCAATACCATCACCGACAGAAAACTTGAAGACGCCATTAACAACCTTAATGACCTGCCGGGCGTGCAGGCGCGCGCCGTACTTAAACCGGGCGGCGAACCGGGTACAACAAGCCTTGATGTTGAAGCAACGCGCAGACCGGTATGGAACAACTATGTGTTTGTGGATAACGGCGGCGGCTACTGGAGCGGACGCTACCGCTACGGTTTTAATACCGAAATTAACAATCCCGGCAAAATTGGCGATAAATTTATTTTAAACGGCATGCTCTCCAGCCACGATGTTAAAAACTATGGCATCCGTTACGAACTGCCAATTGGCAGCCGCGGTACCCGCGTAGGTGTGGCTTACAGCCAGAGCAGTTATGAAATGAGTACCAATAGTTTTTACGATACCCTCGGCAAATCAAAAGGCATCAGCCTTTACGGCATGACACCTGTTTACCGCGACCGCTCTAACCGTATTACCGCTATTTACGGTTACGACCACCGTGATATTGAAGATGAATTGCGCTTTAATTTGGAAGATTTAGGCAGGTTGAGAACAGAAAAAGATGCCGATGTATGGCATGTTGGCATCAGCGGCAGCCAGTACAACGTAAACCAGTTTACGCAGTACAGCTTAATTTACTGGTACGGCGATATTGATACCGAAGGAGGCGCTTATTACGATGGCGGCTACCACAAACTTACCGGCGATTTGCTGAACATTTGGTATGATGGCGACTGGAACTACCGTGTTAAAGCCAGCGGTCAGCTTGCTAACCGTGCGCTGGATGGCAGTGAACAGTTCTACCTTGGCGGCATTAACGGCGTGCGTGCTTATGGCGCAAGCGACGGCTACGGCGACCTTGGCTACCTTGCAACGGCTGAAATCCGCCGCGCAACCGGCATTGAAGGTTTGGAAGCGGCTGTGTTTATCGACAGCGGCGCCGTTAAAAATAAATACGACGGCACCATGGACCACCTGGCAGGCTGGGGCGTTGGTTTACGCTACGCCAAACCCGGCGACTGGTATGCCCAGCTTGATTACGCCCGCAAGATTGACGCCCGCCCTGACCGCATTGAGCGCGACGACCATGACGGCAGGCTGTGGTTCCAGCTTTATAAAATGTTTTGATTAATATTAACAAATATGTAATAGACTCATTAAAAATTCCTTTAAAAACTTATGGAGGGAAATATAATGAACAGTAAAAAGAATCTTAAACGAAACCTTTTAATATGCCTGCTGGCCGGTTCTGCCGTAATGTATACCCTGCCGCTGCATGCAGCAACAAGCGTAATTGGTAATAATACTTTGCCTCAGAATGGACAGTTTGTAGGTGGCAGTGCCGCAGGCTCAATTGTACCAAAAGGTGATTTGCAGTTAGATGTAAGCCAAAAGTATCAAAATGCTGTAATTAAGTGGGATAGTTTTGATGTAGGCGGCAGTGCAACGGTTAATTTTAGCGCAGAAGGCGCTTATGCGAATAATTTTAATACTTTAAACTATATTAACAGTGGAGCTGCATCACAAATTTACGGTACTATTAACGCACAGGGGGGGAATATTTTTATTGTTAACCCGGCAGGTGTGCAAATAGGCAATAGTGCCCAAATTAATGTCGGCAGTTTGCATGTATCTAATAAAAACTTAGATGACGCTATCAATAAATTGTTTGATGATGCAAGTAAAGATGAAACAGGAAATTTTTATCAAACTATAGGCTTACCTTCAGAACTAATGGCTAACAGTACAAATACGGACGCTGTATTAATGAGCCTTGGCAATATCAACGCAAATAAAGTTACTTTTGAAGGCGATGGGCGTATTGTTATTGATAGTGAGCGTATTAAAAACGCTGCTGGTAGCGCTGTGAATAATGATTTTGAAGTGCATACCAATGACGATGGTAATGTGCTTATCGGCTATGACGCTTATAATGAAATAGTTTCTGAAGATAATGGTACAGTTCATGATAAAGGTACCTATGAAGGTAAGCAAAAAACTTTTGATAACAATGTTTTTGTAAATAATTCTGCTACTGCAACGGTTGTTGATGGCTACATGTGGGTAGAAGATGTTAACCAACTGCAAGCTATTGATACCAATCTTAGCGGCAACTATGCTTTAAGAAACAGTATTGATGCGACGAGTACTGAACAAAACGGTTTTAAATCCATCGGTAGTGATGATAGCAAAGCTTTTACCGGCAATTTTGACGGAATTGATTATAATATTTTCAATCTTAATATTAGTGGTATAGATAATGTTGGCTTATTTGGTAAAACTGACGGCGCAACTATCAATAATGTAACATTAGTTGGCGGCAGCATTACTGGTACAGGCAGTAATGTCGGTGCAATAGTAGGCAATGCAAACAATACAACTCTTACTAACGTTGTTAACAGTGCTGCTGTCAGCGGTAATAGCTATGTTGGCGGCATAGTGGGCAGTGCGTATGATTCTGCGATTAAAGATGCTATAAATACCGGTACTATTAATGGTTCAGGTGATAATGTAGGCGGACTTATTGGTAACTTGCAGGATAGTAAGTTTATTGAAGCAACAGATATTACTGAAGAAGTAGAAAAAGGTCTTATCGGTAACAGCTATAACCTCGGCGATGTATCCGGCAATGGCCATAATGTTGGCGGCTTGGTTGGTCATGCTTATGATGCTACTATTGGCGATGGTACTAACCTCGTTTACAACCGCCTTGATGTAACCGGTGCTTACAATGTAGGCGGTATTGTCGGTAATATGGAAGGTACTACCGTACAAAACGCCGAAAACAGCGGTACTGTATTGGCGAGTGGATATAATGAAAATGGTGAATATATATTCCATACGGACAATGCAGCTTTTGACGGAGAAGACGGAACGAATGATAAACTAGGTAAAAAAGTAGTTAATGTTGCTAATGTAGGCGGCATTGCCGGTACTTCTTCTGCTGACAGTACAATAACAGATGTTTTAAATACCGGCGATGTAAGCAGCAGTAAGGGTACTAATAATGACTACTATGACGCCGGTAATGTTGGCGGTATTGTTGGCAGTGCTGTTGATACAAATATTACTAATGCAACTAACCGCGAAAACGAAGTGCGTGGAGCGCATAATGTCGGCGGTGTAGCAGGGTATTTTGGTAGTACTAAAGGTGATAGCACTGATAAAGATACTCCGCATTATACTGTTACTAACGGCATTAACGATGGCGGCGATATTATGGCTACCGGCGCACGCAATGCCAGTGGTTTTGTAACAGAACAGGTGCGTTCTACTGATACAGGGGCAGAAGAAACAATTATTGGCAATATGGGCGGTGTAGTCGGTTACCTTGATGGAGATAATGTTTATGTAACCGGCAGTGCTAACCGTGGTACAGTACATTCACTTGATATTACTGGTGATACCGTAAGTCAAGCCAGCCAGGCAAGTAATACCGGCGGCGTAGTTGGTAAAATTGACCGCAGCGATACTAAAACTCTTAGTGAGATAGAAAATAACATTAAAAATGCTGCTGTTTCCAATAGTTATAATACCGGTGATGTACGCGGTTATATGGGCGTAGGCGGCGTTGTAGGCATGATGTACAACGGCGAAGTTGCAGGTTCATATAATTTGGGAAGTATTAATACTACAAGAAGAGCGGCCGATGCTGCTAGCAATGCTTATCCTTCTGTAAACATGGGCGGCGTAGTTGGCGATACAACAGAACAAACTACCGCCAAGGCTTTGATTTATGATGTTTATAATAAAGGGCAGATTGGTGATGAAACCTATAATTATTATGCCCGTCATGTTGGCGGTGTTGTTGGCCGTTTGAGCGGTGATGTTGAAAAAGCTTATAATACCGGCGCTATTTATAATGGTTATAATGTTGTTGGCGGTATTGCGGGATGGTTTTATACAGGCAGCATAAATAATAGCTTTAATACCGGCAATATTACTGTAATTAATCATGATACAACTGCAGGCAGCCAGGTTGGCGGTATTGTAGGCGGTGTAGGTTTGTATTCGGATACTGAAGGTTCAACAGATTCAAAAATTTCGAATGCTTACAATTTAGGAACTCTCAGAAGTTTTGCTGTTGAATATACTAAAGATGGTAAGAATCAATATACAACAAACCAAATAGGCGGCATAATTGGTTTCATTATGGCAAATAAAGGACATAATCTAACGGTAGAAAATGTATATACAACAGGCAACCTATATGCAGGCCGATTAAATGAAGGTAAAAATGATAGTGGATTAGGCAGTATTATTGGTGTTAATGACGCTGGTGGAGGCAGAGTAACAGTTACTAATGCTTATTACATTAAACCTGCGACGGATGAAGATGGTAATCCATTATTTACTGAATTAAGTGGTAATAGGGATAATTCCAATAAGGCTATTGAGTTTAAGAACAAAGATGATTTAAACGAATATAAATATAATAAAGACGGACAAGAGTACAAACTTAATTTTAGTACACAAGACGAAGGCAGCGGTGATGTCGAAGATAATACTGATGATAACTGGCGTATTTATGATGGCAATACTCCTATTTTAAATGCTTTCTTGCCTAATACCGAAGATTATTTTTATGATAAAAATCTTTCTACTGAAGGCATTACTTCCATTCAGTACGGAACGGCTTATGACCCGTTACTGACAATTATTAAAGCCAATGGTAATAAGGCTGATTTAACTTATAATTGGTCTGATTTGGGCATCAGCAATGCGGCAGGTCTTGTTGTTTATGGTGCGGGTTTAACTCTTAATAAAATTAATACCAGTGGCGGCAGTGGTTATTTTGGCGGTACTATTTATGCAGATGGCGCGCTTAACCTTAATGGCGGTGTTAATGATATTGGGCTTGGCAGCGCAGCCGATATTTATGGTTCTGCCGTTAATATTACAACAGATGGCAAAGTAACCATTTATGGCGATGTAACTGCAACAGGTAATGGCACAACGTCAGAAAATAATCCTGATACTGATGGTAGTGGCAGTATAACAATTACAGCCAGTGATGTTGATGTATATGGTACTTTAACTTCAGCAAGTAATACTCAAGGCGCAACCGTAACAATTCCAGGCATTGAAGATAGTGCTGTAACTTGGACGCCTGGCGATATTAATAATCCGTATGCTTCTATGGCTGATATTGCCGACCGTTTTGCACATACTACTGGCGCTTCTGCTGTTGATGGCAATATTACCATTACTGCAAATGGAACACCGGCTGATGTTGATGGCGATGGAAAAATAGAAGCTGATGAAGTAATTGGTGGCAACGTTAACCTGTATTTTGGCAACAAAGAACAGGGGCTTATTACTACCGGCGGCAATTTAACTGTAACCGGCACGGGCGATGTTTATGTTGACAGTGACCTTGACATCGGCGGTAATTTAACTCTTAACGGCACTGGCGCAGACAGCGAAGTTGTGCTTGATATTACCAATATCGGGCAGGTACAGGCTGATAATGGCACTGTAACAGATGCTTTAACAGGATTGCATAATTTTATGCACCACTTTAGCGATACCGAAGGTGCTGGTAAGACTATTACCCTTAATGCAGGAAAATCTGGTGATGTTAAGTTTACTGCTGATATGTGGGATTATGATAAGAATGAATTTGATTTAGATAAGTTTGATACTTCCACCCACACGTTTGTTAATGAATTGAATAATATTAAAGCAAATATTAATGGAGATGATATTAAAACTGGAGGTATTAGAGATTATACCTACATTTGGATAAGCGATGCTGAGCAACTTAACGGTATTCAGAAATATTATGATAACAATGCAGGTTCTGGTATTCTTAGCTACAACTTTGCCTTAAAGAATGACATTAACGCCAGTGACATAGGTAATGGTTATGAAGCTATTGGTGGTACTACTGGCTACAATGGCACTTTTGATGGCCGTGGCAACCGCATTATTGGTTTAAAGGTTGAAAATGCAAATGGCAACGCAGGCATTTTTGATACTATTGGTACAAACGGCGTTGTTAAAGACGTTAATATTTACAGCGGTACATTTACAGGCAGCGAGAACGCCGGTGCTGTTGCAGGCGTAAACAACGGACGCATTGAAGGCATTGTAACCTTTGGCAACACTGTAACATCTAATGGCAATGCAGGCGGCATTGTTGGTGTTAATAACAACGACAGCACTGTTGACGATGTTGAAAGCACAGGCAGTGTTATTGCAGGCAGTTCCAGTGCCGTTGCAGGTGGTTTGGTTGGCACAAATAATGGCGGCCTTTCCAACAGCTTCAGCGACAGCGCGGTAACAGTAGATACAAATGTTACTAGTGGTACAAGTGCTGGCCTTGGCGGCGTGGTAGGCATAAACAACGGCAATGTTAAGTATGTGGATAGCCTTGGCGTTACCAACGGCGGTGCAACCAATAGCAGCAATATTGGCGGCATCATTGGTACAAACAACGGCAATATGTACAGTGGTTATAACGAAAGCATCGTCAGCGGCAAAGATAAAGTAGGCGGTATTATTGGTGAAAATAGTACTGGTGGTACAGTTACTAATATTGTTAATGCAACCAGCGTTACCGGCGAAAATGTAAGTGCAGATAATGTCAGTCAATACGTTGGTGGGCTTGTTGGCAGTAACAGCGGCAGTGTAACCAACGGACGCAACAATGGCACTATTACCTGTACTAACTATGTTGGCGGTATGGTTGGCAGCAATGCGCAAGGTGCAACACTTACTAATCTTGTTAACGATAGTTCAGCAGCTATTGAAGGTGAAAATTATGTAGGCGGTATCGCAGGTACTAACGCAGGTACTATTACGGCACAAAATCAATCTAATTTGATCAATCGCGGAAGTATTACCGGTCAAAATTATGTTGGCGGTGTAGCAGGTGAAAATATTGGTACTATTGAATATGTTAAAAATGACGTTAACCTTTATGTAAAAGACGACACTAAAACTGCACAATATTTCGGCGGTGTTGCAGGTATTAACGGCAGAGTTGATGATGAAACAACTACTGATGTTAATGAAGCGGTAACCGGAACTATTACCAGTGCAACTAACGAAGGCGATGTTGTTGCTGAAAATGCGCAGTATGTAGGCGGCATTGTTGGCTGGAACACATCACAAGGCAAACTTGTTGGTATGGGCAATAGTAACGAAGGTACTGTTATTGGCGGGTCTTACGTTGGTGGTGTAATTGGCAAAAATGATGCTGCAATAGGCAGTAAAGGCAGTGCTCAAGTTGGTATTACCAATGAAGGTACGGTTATTGCAACTAAAGGTGGTGCCGGCGGTTTAATTGGCGAAAATAATGCAGCTATTACTAATACTGTTATGACAAACAGAGGCGAAGTTCATGGCAATAATACCAATGATGGCAGTGGTACAGGTGGCTTGATTGGTACTAATAATGAAAACGGAGATATTACATATTCCAGTCTTATCAATGAGGCAACAGGAACCGTAACTGGCACGAATAACGTAGGCGGTTTAATTGGTGTGAATACAGGTAATATTACCGGCGGCCGTGACGACGCTGACAGTTATTACAAATACAAAATTTACAATAACGGTGTTATTAATGTCGGTACTTATAAAGACGAAGATGGCGATGGTAAATATGTATTCTATGAGCAGAATGGCAATAACATCGGCGGTCTTATCGGTAACAACGCTGTTGATGATAGTGACCCGGATAACGTGAAAACCGGCAGCTTAACCGCAGGATACAACACCGGTGCAATCAACGCAGCAGGTAGTGATAATGTCGGCGGCATTGCAGGCAGCAACAGTGGTACAATCGACCAGGTATTTAACACTATTATGGTTGCTGATGGGGCATTAGATCTTAATGGTAAGACACAAAGTGTTGCCGTCACTGGCGGCACAAATGTTGGCGGCTTGGTAGGTGATAATACAGGTACAATAACTAATGCTTATAATACAAGTAATGTTGTTACTACAAATCAAGATGGTATTGTTGGCAATCTTGTTGGCATAAACGGCGGTACTGTACAATATGTTTACGGTGTTGCATCTAATTTAATTGGTAACGGAAATGCAGCTGAATATGATTATGTAATTGATGGTTCTGACAAGTGGCTGCAAGAAGGTACTTATGAGGACTTTACTTTTGGCGCAAACGGCTGGAAGATTTATGACGGTTCAACTTTGCCGATGTTAAGCGTATTCTTAACCAAAGTAATGGTTGTAGACCAGCACCTTGTAAACCAGTATTTCAGTGCTAAACATTATGGCGAGTTACATCAGATTACTGCGGATGACATTAAAGCGCTTATTGCTATTGGCGCAATTTCTGCACCGGATGGTTTTGGCGCATTTAATAACAATAACGGCTTAATCCAGGGCGTGGCTGATGACGCCATGGCAAATTCCGGCAACTGGCTGTATTCCCAGCAGATTCTTGGCAGTAATATTAATGGCTTATTTAACCCCAATAACCTTGGTTATGATATAAGCCTTGTATATTCGCCGTTTGAAAATGAAGACTGGCCGCATAACCGTTGGGATTACCTCTTTAACGATGCTCCGTTTGACCGCAATAAAGACTTCCGTGAACGCAAAGCAGAAGTAAACTTTGTAGACGGCGGCATGGAGATTTAAAAGTAGTGTGTTAAATAAAAACACCTGTGGAGATTTCCACAGGTGTTTTTTGTAGTATTCAAAAAGTTTTTAATAAAATGTAAAGCCGGGCAGCTGCACTGCTGGTTTTATGCAGGCAGCATTCCTTCACCACGCCCGTGAGCCAAGCTCCGGATGGCGTCCCGGAGATAGGTGCAGGCGTTTGGCAAGTTCCACCGCTTCTTCAAGCGGCAGGTCGCCGGCGCGCTCACCGTTTTTTTCAAATACGCAGTGCGGGTCTTCGCTGCCAACTTCGCCGCCGGGCAGGTAAATGTATTCTCTGTTGTCGTTGTCGGCAAGTATAATGCCTGCAAGTAACTGTTCCGCTAAAATTTTGCTCATTGCTGCTCCTTAAAACATGCGGCGTTTCCACAGCCAGTAGCCGGTAACCCCGGCAACCAGAAGCGAGGTGCCGCCTATTACGAGAAATCCGTACGGGCTGTCGGAAAGCGGCACGGGCACGTTCATGCCCCATAAGCCGCCAATGGTGGTTGGTATGGCCAGTATAATCGTTACGGATGCCAAAAACTTCATTACAAGGTTCAGGTTGTTGCTGATGATGGAGGCGAATACTTCCATCATGCTGTTTAAAATGTGGCTGTACATTTCAACCATTTCGATAGCCTGCTTGTATTCGATGATAACGTCTTCCAGCAAATCCTCGTCTTCTTCATACAGTTTGATGAGGTGTGCGCTCTGGTTGGTGGAGCGCAGGCGCAGCAGTTTTTCGGTTACAATGTAATTGCTGCGCAGGGAGGTTGTAAAGTATGTTAAGGATTTCTGCAGGTCCAGCATGTTAAAAAGCTCGCTGTTTTCCATGGACTGGCGCAGGTGCTGTTCCAGTTCGTCGGTACGTTTGATAATAATGCGGATGTATTTCAGATATAATGTTGCCGATTTATAGAGTATCTGAAAGAGAAAGCGCGTCTTTTTAAAGGTACTGAACATTTTATAGTTGTAGGAAGAAAAATCGGCGATAACGGCGTTAGGCTCCAGGCAGACGGTTACAATGTAATCTGCCGATACGATAATGCCGAGCGGCAGCGTGTCATAATCTTTGTTGCTGCGCAGCACAGGAATGTCGATAAGGGTGAGTATCTGGTCATCTTCAGTTTCGATACGGGATTTTTCTTCATCGTCAAGCGCGGCGCTTAAAAAGTCCATCTGAATGCCGGTGGCGTCCGCCACTTCGTGCAGTTCTTCGGGTGAGGGACTGACGATGTCTATCCAGCAACCTTTTTCCAGGCTGTCCAGTTCCAGTTCGTCCATGCCGTTATTGGTGCTTTTCATAATTCTGTACATTGGCGGTCCCTCCTTCCGTTTGCAATGTGAATTAAAGCCGCAGCGCGGGGCTGTAAATTTAATTCACTCTGCAATCTTTTAAATATTCGGCACAAAAGCGCAAAATCCTTGTTAAAGGGGCTGTTTAGTTAAATTTTTTACAAAATTTTAAACTGCATGGGCAGAGTTTTTACTTTTCTTTAATAAAAATTGTTGATATAATATAACTAATTTTAAAAGTAGGAGGGTAGTATTGTAGCTTAGAGCGGATTTTTTGTGAAGAAAGGTAGTGCAGCAGGATGAATGTTCAGTTGATTATTGTTGTTGTGTATATTGCGCTTTTGTTCGCAATAAGTTTTTATGTTAAAAGCAGGGCGGATAAAGGCTCTGCGGAGTATCTTTTTGCGGGGCGCAAACTTGGCCCGGTGCTGATTGCCGTTAATATTACGGGCCTTGCCGTTGGTGCGGCTTCTACCGTTGGCGTTGCCGAAAACGCATACAAGGTTGGCATGGCGGCAGGCTGGTACAACGCGGCGTGGAGTGCGGGCGCCATTATTATGGGCCTTGTGGCGGCGGGCAAGCTGCGTGCCATGAAGGTTTCCACCATTCCGGAATTTTTTGAAAAATATTACGATACCAAAGGCCGCGTTATCAGCGCGGTGGGGCTTGTAATTATCATGTCCGTTATTACGGCGCTTCAGTATCTCGCAGGCGGCGCTATTTTAGCTTCGCTTCTGCCGGAGTTTTTTGACTTCCGCGGCGGCATGATTGTGAGCGCGGTGGTATTTATCGGCATTACGCTTATCGGCGGTTTGTGGTCGAGCGGTTTGTCCAATATCGTGAGCGTTGTTTTGATTTACGCGGGCATTTTATATTCCTGCGTGGCAGCGGTAGACCACAGCGGCGGGCTTGATGCCATTGCGGCGCAGCTTCCGGCCGGGCTTGACTGGTTTGACCCGTTTGCAGGCATTCCGCTGGCCGTTATTATCGGCTGGTTTATTGTTATGATTACGCAGGCCATTACGGCGCAGGGCCCTGTGCAGATTGCCTGCGGCGCGCGTGACGCCAAAACCGCGCGCAACGGCTTTATTCTTGGCGGGCTTTTAATTTTCCCGGTAGGCTTTTTGTGCGCGCTTCTGGGCATTATCGGCAAGGTGCAGTTCCCGGAAATTTCGGCAACGCTGGCTTTGCCTAAAGTTGTTATGGCGCTTGACCCCATTGCCTCGGGCACTACGCTTGCGGCGCTGTGGGCGGCGGACGTATCTACCGCCTGCACAATTCTTCTGGGCGCAGGTACGCTGTTCAGCCAGGATATTTACAAACGCTTTATTAATCCGTCCGTTACGGACGACCATTTTGTTAAAATTAACCGCCTGACTATTTTGGCGGTTGGCATTATAACCTTATGGTTTGCTTTTAACGCTGCCGGTATTTTAAAAACCATGGTGGCAGGGCTTTCGATGACAACGGCGCTGACATGCGTATTTTTGTTTACGGTGTTTGCGCCCGGTTTGTGCCGCCGCAGCAGCGCGTTCTGGACTACGCTTGCCGGGCTTTTGGGCCTTGTGGTATGGGAGTTTGTACCGGCACTGCATGTTTTGCAGCATGTAATTTATTTTGAATGGCTGCTGTGCATTATCGTGTTCCTTATTGTAGCCGTGTTTGACAAAACACCTATTAAAAAACCGGAAATGGTGGAGGAAGACTGACCATGGCAGAACAGAAACTGACGAGCATTGAAATAGGGCGTGCGGCACTGCGCATTGCCGTTACAGAAAACCGTGCGGAGGAGCAGCGTATAAAAGAGCAGCTGGCGGCAAAGGGCATCCGCAGCACGGCGGTTGATTTTGGCGGCGAATTTATGCCGAGCGTTGTTAAAATTGTGGAGCGTGCCGTTGTTGCAGCGCAGCGTCAGGGTATTGTTACGGAAACCCACGTCGGCGCGGGCGCGGTTGCAGGCGCTGCCCACGCTGCTTTGGAGCAGCTTGTGACGAAGGCGGCCGGCTTTAACGTGGGCGGCAAAATAGGCATTGCCCGCAGCGGCGAGCATTTGTGCGTTGCCATATATATGGCGGTGGGCGTGCTGAACCTTGACGAATTGTGCGTGGCTTTGGGGCACCGCTCACTGGCAAGTGAAGAATAAAGGAGCAGTATGAATATTATAGATATTATCGGGCCTGTTATGATTGGCCCTTCAAGTTCGCATACGGCGGGCGCGGTAAGGCTGGGGCTTTTAGCTGCCGGTATTTTGGGCGCGCCGCCCGTTAAAGCACAAATTGATTTGCACGGCAGCTTTGCGCATACCTACCGCGGGCATGGCACGGATGTGGCGCTTTTGGCCGGGCTTATGGGCTGGCTGCCTGATGACGCGCGTATTCCGCAGGCGCGTAAATATGCCGCGGAAGCAGGGCTGGAATATAATTTTGCCAAAGTAAACCTTGGTGATTTAACCCACCCCAATACAGCGCGCTTTACGCTGACGGCAAAAGACGGCAAAAGCTGCGAGGTTATCGGTTCCTCCATCGGCGGCGGGCAGGTTAAGGTATCTGCTATTGACGGCGCGGAGGTTGAGCTGGACGGCAAGCTGCCTGCGCTGTTGGTATCGCATACCGACAAGCCCGGCGTGATTGCGCTTGTAAGCAGCACACTGGCAAGTGCGTCCGTAAATATCGCAACCATGCGCGTGTTCCGCAAAAATAAAGGCGGGCTGGCAACCATGGTGCTTGAGTGCGACCAGAAAGTGCAGCCTGCGATAGTGCAGCTGCTGGCGGCGCTGCCGCCTATTGACACGGTGCGCTTTGTAGACAGCGTGCTTTGAGGTGAAAGATGGCAAACGATAAAATTTCATTAAACGCATTAATAGAAGAAGCAGAAGCGGCCAAACTGAGCCTGAACGCTTATTTGCTGCCGCAGAGCGCTGCTGAACTGGAAATTACGGAGGAAGAACTGCTTGCCAAAATGGCGCAGATGCTGAAAGTAATGGAAGAAGCCGCAGCCTATGGGCTGACGGGCGTGCGCTCGCACAGCGGCTTAACCGGCGGCAGTGCGCTTAAACTGCAAAATGCGGCAGCGCAGCCCGGTTTTAATAAACTTTTGGGCGCTCTTGCAACGGACGCCGTAACTTACGCCCTTGCCGTAAGCGAATGCAACGCTGCCATGGGCAGAATTGTGGCGGCTCCCACGGCAGGTGCGGCAGGCGTGCTTCCCGGCGTGCTGCTGGCTTTAAAAAAGCACTGTAATTTAACGGAAGAACAGCTGGCACGCGCGCTTGTTGTGGCAGGGCAAATCGGGCTTGTAATTGCAGCCCGTGCCTCGCTTGCGGGTGCGGTTGGCGGCTGCCAGGCAGAATGCGGCAGTGCGGCGGCCATGGCGGCAGGCGCTGCTGTTGACGCTTTGGGCGGCACTCCTGCGCAGGCAGGTACTGCTGTAAGCATTGTTTTTAAAAACATGCTGGGGCTTGTGTGTGACCCTGTGGCAGGGCTTGTGGAAGTGCCCTGCATAAAACGCAACGGCGGTGCGGCAGTGCAGGCGCTTTTAGCGGCAGAAATGGCAATGGCAGGCATCGGCAGCTTTATTCCGGCGGACGAAGCCATTGACGCCATGAAATGGGTGGGCGATTCCATGCCCTGCGCGCTGCGCGAAACTGCGGGCGGGGGCCTAGCACAAACACCTACGGCACTGGCGTGGGCCAAAGCGTGGTTTGAACGCGAATAGCCGCAAAAAGCGGTTTTGTAAAATTAATGACATTTTATATTAAAAATTTTTACAAAAAATATTGACAGAACCTGTCTGCTATGATAGAATTACATTCGTCGCCAAGCGTATCTTGGTAAAATGGTGGCTGTGGTGAAGCGGTTAACACGGCGGATTGTGGCTCCGTTACGCGAGGGTTCGAATCCCTCCAGTCACCCCATATTTTTGGGGCGTAGCCAAGTCGGTAAGGCACGGGACTTTGACTCCCGCATGCGTTGGTTCGAGTCCAGCCGCCCCAGCCAAATAACGTGATCCACTAGCTCAGTCGGTAGAGCACCTGACTTTTAATCAGGGTGTCCCGCGTTCGAGTCGCGGGTGGATCACCATTTTTTTATCTGTTAAACGCTGTACCAATGCAGGTGCAGCGTTTTTGTGTTTTCTGTTGGAGCAACCAATCAGAGTGTATTGGGAGCAACGTGGGGAGAATAACTGGTAAAAATAATAACGCCGCGGCTTGTGTCACGGCGTTTCTTTCTGCTGTATTTTATTTTAGCCTTCCGTCCGGCGCTTTGCTTCTCTTTCTTTTTGCAGGGCTTCCTGCTGCTGTTTTTCACGCTTGCGTATATCGCGCAGGCAGCCGAAAAAAACATAAAGGCAAAAGCAGTTTATGCCCAAACCAACAGTTGCCACATACATACGCCCCGAAGGGTCCATACCCTGTGAACAGCTATAAAAAATCCAATTCCAAAGGCCCATAAAAAGAGCGAAAAAAATATATAAAAACGGGCGTGTAACTTTAGGGTCGTCTGTTTCATAAGTCCACCAGACGCCGTGCCCTTTGCGGTATTCCAAGCCGCCCGGCCCGTCATGCTCCACAAAGCCGTCTTTGGGCGTCTGGCGTACAACGCCTTTTTTACTGTAACTGCCGTTGGCGTTCTTTTTAAAGGAGGTAGTTTTTTCTTCCATAATTGCCTCCGCGGGTTTACTGTCATAATAGGTAACATAGATTTTAAGTTAATTACTTTAATTTTATTATATAGAACAGATTCTATTTTATCTATCAGACTTATGTAAAATTTAAATGTTGAAAAATTGAGCCGCTTAATATATAATAATAAAGTCAATTTAAATGCGGATGTGGCGGAATTGGCAGACGCACCAGACTTAGGATCTGGCGCCTTCGGCGTGCAGGTTCGACTCCTGTCATCCGCACCAGCATTCAACGTCCTGCTTTGGCAGGATGTTTTTTTATGCCCGTTTTACATTTTTACGCGATAGTTTTATAATAAAAATATCCGTTATTTTTTATTGAGGGAGCAGATGGTTTATGTTAGGAACGATTGTAAATACCTGCACTATTTTAACAGGAAGCTTTGTGGGCAGCTTTTTAAGCCGCGGCATCAGCGAAAAATATAAAACAGCGCTGTTTGATGCTTTGGGGCTGGCAACGGTCGGGCTTGGCGCCAACGCCGTTGTGCATAACCTGCCCAATAGCGAATATCCGGTGCTTTTTATTGCAAGCCTTGCCATCGGTACAATTATCGGCACAAGGCTTGATATCTGCGGGCGCTTCAACGCCCTGCTTGCGCACTGCAAGGGCGGCGGCAAGCTGGCGGAAGGGCTTTCTACGGCGATACTGCTGTTCTGCATCGGCACGCTTTCCATTTTAGGGCCTATTGAAAGCCGCCTTAACGGTAATAATACCTACCTTTTTACCAATGCAACGCTCGATTTGGTATCTTCCATGATTTTTGCCTCTACTTACGGCTTTGGCATTGCCATTGCGGCAGCAGTGCTGTTTTGTTGGCAGGGCAGTATTTATCTGTTTGCCGGTGTTATTGCGCCGTATTTAACGCCGGGCATGATGACGGAAATCTCGCTTTTGGGCGGCATTTTCCTGCTGAGCAGCGGCGTGGGCATTTTGCAGCTGCGCGACTGCAAAACCTTAAATATGCTGCCTTCGCTTTTGGTGCCGCCGCTGTGGTTTACTATTGTAAGTTTTTTACAGTAATTTTAACAGAAAAATATATTATAATGTTACACTGTGTTGACGAATTAGCCGGAAATGTTTATAATTAGTATCATAATATTTGATAATTGATGAAAGGTGTTGTTTGAAGTGAGTACTACATACAGTGTTTATTTACCTAATTACAGCGTTGGGCCGGACTGCTACGATGCAATTCCGTCCGTAACGGCAAGATATGGCAAAAAGGTTGTTATTATCGGCGGCAAAACCGCGCTGAGCAAAGCCCAGGATGCAATTCTTGCAGCTGTAAAAGGGCACCTTGATGTTACGGCTGTGCTTTGGTACGGCGGCAACTCTACCTATGAAAATGTTGATATGCTGATGAATACCAAAGAAGTTCAGGAAGCCGATATGGTATTTGCTGTTGGCGGCGGCCGTGCTGTTGACTGCTGCAAAACCATGGCGGACAAAATGGGCAAACCTGTTTTCACTTTCCCTACCATTGCTTCCAACTGCGCTGCCTGCACCGCTATCTGCGTAATGTATAAACAAGATGGCAGCCTCGCCGGTTACTATTATCCGAAACACTGTGCAGAACATACTTTTATCAATACCAAAATTATTGCCGAAGCACCGGAAAAACTTTTGTGGGCCGGCATTGGCGACGCACTCAGCAAAGAATGCGAAGTTTTGATTGCCACCGAAGGCAAAAAACTTTTAAATACCCCGCTGCTGGGCCGCGCTCTGGCAGGTGCCTGCACAAAACCGCTGTTTGAATACGGCAAACAGGCTTTGGAAGACTGCAAAAACAATGTTGTTTCCGAAGCAATTCAGGAAGTTGCGCTGGATATTATCATGAGCACCGGCATTGTTTCCAACCTTACCACCACCGAAAACGATTACTACTATAATTCTTCGCTGGGCCACTGCTTCTACAACGCTTACACCGGCCTTGCCTGCGCAGAACGCCATATGCACGGCGAAGTGGTTTCCTTTGGTGTAATTGTGCTTTTAACCTGCGACAAGCAGTTTGAACTGCGCGACAAGATTGCAAAATTCAATAAGGAACTGGGCCTGCCTGTAACCTTAAAAGAACTGGAAGTTGATGAAGCCGGCCTTGAAAAAATCCTTGACCGCGCACCGGCAATTCTCGAATGGAAAAAGACTCCGTACGAAATGACCCGCGAAAAATTCAAACAGGCCATTTTGGATGCCGACGCTTACGGCAAAACCCTGTAATAACATATAAAACAAAAAATCCGCCTTTACGGGCGGCACGCATAAAACAGCATAAGATTGTTTTCGGGAAACGGCGTAGCTTTGGCTATGCCGTTTCACCGTTTTGCAGGTCATTCAGTAAAGACGCTGGAAGTATTCCCACAAGGTCATAGGAAATGTCAATCTGCTGTTCCCGATAACCCTTTGACTTGTCCGGCGCGTGAACATATACCGTCTTTACCATGTCATTGAGTATAGCGGGCGTCAGCTCGTCCAAGTCGAGATACTTCCTTACTTTGCCGATAAACCTGTTGATGTTCTCTGCTTGTTCTTCCTGTTCGTTAATTTCTTCATTCAGACGCAACAGCTTTTCTCGCAGTTCTTCCTGCTCCTGTTCATAGTCTTCAGAGAGCATTTGAAATCTGCTGTCAGATAATTTTCCGCTTACGGTATCCTCGTAAATACGCTTGAATAACCGGTCAAGTTCTTCTATCCGGCGTTCTGCTTGCGTCAGTTGCCGCCGCTTTGCTGCAAGTTCCTTTTTCGCTTCGGCTTTCTGCTTCGCGCCCATAGCTTTACGGAATTGTTCTTCGCGGTTAGCAACACAGGCAATCGTCATTCTCATGTGAGCGAGTACGCCCTGTTCTAAGACAACGGCGCGGATAAAATGCGTCGGGCAAACCTCTTTCCCTTTGAGCCTTGAAGTCGAGCAGACAAAGTGGTCTTGCCTTGCTTCAAAGTTCCTGCTTGTGCAGTAATACAGCTTTTCGCCGCAATCGGCGCAACGCGCAATACCGGAAAACATATTTGTCTTGCCCGTTCTCGTCGGGCGGCGTTTGTTCATCCGTAATTCCTGCACCCGTTTCCATGTGTCAGCGTCAACGATTGCTTCGTGGGTATTTTCAAACACAAGCTGTTTTTCTTCGGTATTATACAGCTTCTTTTTGGATTTGTAGGACTGCTTGTAGGTCTTGAAGTTGACCGTATGCCCTAAGTAGTCTTTCTTTTCCAGAATATCGGCTACCGTTGCGCTTACCCACATATATGGATTTTCCGGTACAGAATGATTGACCGTTTTCCCTTGCGCTTGCCAATAGGCGGTAGGGATAAGTACCTTGTCCGCTTTCAGAATACGGGCGATCTGCGACGGCCCGTATCCGTCCAGACAAAGGGCGAATATCCGCTTGACTACCGTTGCGGCTTCCTCGTCCACAATCCACCGCTTTTTGTTTTTCGGGTCTTTCATGTAGCCGTATGGCGGGTTGGTGCAGAGGTGTTCCCCCGCTTCGCCTTTGGACTTCATCACCGCGCGAATTTTCTTGCTTGTGTCTTTTGCATACCACTCATTGATGATATTGAGAAATGGGGTAAAGTCGCTGTCTTGTTGGTTTGCGCTGTCAATGCCGTTGTTAATGGCAATAAACCGCACGCCCTTTTCCACAAACAGGACTTCGGTGTAAAAGCCCACTTTCAGATAATCGCGCCCAAGCCGCGACATATCTTTGACTATCAATGTTGCAACTTCGCCGTTTTCGATTTTTTCCAAAAGCTCGCTCCAACTCGGACGGTTGAAGTTTGTCCCGGAATACCCGTCGTCCACGAAAAACAAGGGGTTTGAGAAATGATTTTCCTTTGCGTATTTACTTAAAATCGCCTTTTGATTTACAATGCTGTTGCTGT
>OLXK01001229.1_pt1 | contig 19108 bp, 18 predicted proteins | sample 1674321 | NCBI WGS metagenome assembly OLXK01 (sample SAMEA103958162, study PRJEB25191) | human gut metagenome | reverse complement strand
GCAGCCGCCGAAGCGGTGCTTAAGCCGCTAGGCGGGAATTGTGCGGTGTTGCCATAACTTTTCTTTTTCTCTTTTTCCCAAAAAGTTTTCCCCATTCTCGTCATTTTGTTCAAACCCCAAAAATCCATCTTGACACAGAATGTGAAACCTGCTAGAATCCATATTGTTATCAATTCACAAATGCAATGATGGGGAAAAAGCAATTTCCTTTCAGCTTCAGAGAGTCGCCGGTTGGTGCAAGGCGGTGCGGAAGGTTTTGCGTCACTGGCCCCTGAGCAGCTGCGCTGAGCGCTTTGCGTTAGGTGCAGCCGGAACCTGACCGTTATCTTGCAGGAGCGATTCACTGTTTGCTTTCTATAAAACAGCCGATCGTGCAGAGCGGCCGCCCCCTGGCGGCAATGAGAGTGGTACCGCGGGTATTTGTAAAATTTACATCCCGTCTCTCAAAGGTAAAAACGCCTTTGAGAGACGGGATTTTTATTTTGTCCGGTTTTCAGGGGCAGACAAACTTTGATGGAGGCAATAAAAAATGATGGACGCAACAAAGTATCATGTAGGTTATTATCCCCCGCCGGTTGAGCCCGGCCATGTCTATGAATGGCCCCAGAAAGACCATATCGAAAAGGCTCCCGCCTGGTGCAGCGTAGACCTGCGCGATGGCAACCAGAGCTTGATCGTTCCCATGAATCTGGAAGAAAAGCTTGAATTTTATGATATGCTCATCAGGATCGGCTTTAAGGAGATTGAGGTCGGCTTCCCGGCAGCGTCCGAGACCGAGTACGACTTCCTGCGCGCCTTGATCGATGGCAACCGCATCCCGAACGACGTCACCGTTCAGGTGCTGACCCAGTGCCGCGACCATATCATCCGTAAAACATTTGAGGCCGTTAAGGGCGCGCCGCGCGCCATCATCCACTTTTATAACTCCACCAGCGTTGCCCAGCGCGAGCAGGTGTTCAAAAAGAGCAAGGAAGAGATCAAGCAAATCGCTGTTGACGGCGCGAAGCTGGTTAAAAAGCTGAGTGAAGAATACGAGGGCAACTTCCTGTTTGAATACAGCCCCGAAAGCTTTACCGGCACCGAGCCGGAATACGCCGTTGAGGTTTGCAACGCCGTATTGGATGTGATGCAGCCCACCCCGGACCGCCCGATGATCATCAATCTGCCGGTCACGGTGGAAATGAGCATGCCGCACATTTACGCCAACCAGATCGAATGGTGCTCCAAGCACCTCAAGTACCGCGACAGCGTGATCCTGTCCACCCACCCCCACAACGACCGCGGCTGCGGCGTGGCAGATGCCGAGCTGGCTGTTCTGGCCGGTGCCCAGCGCATTGAATGCTGCCTGTTCGGCAACGGCGAGCGCACCGGCAACGTGGATACCATCACCCTGGCCATGAATATGTACAGCCACGGCGTGGACCCGCACCTCGACTTCAGCAACATGCCGGCCATCTGCGAAACGTATGAACGCGTGACCCGCATGCATGTGTACGAGCGCAGCCCGTATGCCGGTTCCCTGGTGTTTGCTGCGTTCAGCGGCAGCCACCAGGACGCCATTGCCAAGGGCATGACCTGGCGCAAGGAGCATAACCTGCACGAGTGGACCTGCCCGTACATTCCCATTGACCCGCATGACATTGGCCGCACTTACGATGCCGACGTCATCCGCATCAACAGCCAGAGCGGCAAGGGCGGCATCGGCTTCCTGCTGCAGCAGAATTACGGCTACAATCCCCCGCCGCGCATGCGGGAAGACCTTGGCTACCGCGTAAAGGATGTATCCGACCACGAGCACAAAGAGCTGAGCGTCCAGGAAGTGCTGTATGTGTTCGAGCGCGCTTACCTGAACAACAAGACCCCGCTGAATGTTCCGGAAGCACACTTTACCCAGAACCCGGATTCTACCATTACCGCCCATATTACCGTGGCTAACGGCAGCAACGCCCCCGTTACCTGCGATGCTGTCGGCAACGGCCGTCTGGATGCTGTGGCTAACGCCATCGAGCAGACCACCGGCATGCACTTCACCCTGGTGCATTACAGCGAGCACGCACTGGACAACGATACCGACTCCCGCGCTTGCTGCTATGTGGGCCTGAAATGGGCATCCGGTAAGGAGACCTGGGGCTGCGGCACCCACACCGATATCATCGTTGCCGGTATCCGCGCGCTGGTCAGTGCAATCAATAACCAGTAAGGTTGCAAATAAAAAAGAATAGAGAATAATTAAAAATGATGGTGTGCCTGCGGCACGGTTTGGATATGATGTGCGACACGTCCCGCTGTGCCTGCCTCCGGGTTATCGTTTATCCCCGTTTTTGAGCGGCGCTTGTGCGCCGCGGTCCACCACCATTATTCTTTATTCATTATTACTTATTCTTTAATTCGTAAGATATACGTCAGAGCAAAAGGAGCAGAAATCTATGGGAATGACCATGACACAGAAGATCCTCGCTGCGCATTGCGGCGAAGCTTCGGTAACGGCCGGGCAGCTCATCAATGCCAAGTTGGACATTGTGCTTGGCAACGATATTACCACCCCGGTTGCCATCAATGAGTTCGAGAAAGCCGGGTTCAACTCGGTGTTTGATAAAACCCGCGTGAACATTGTGCTGGACCACTTTGTGCCCAACAAGGATATCAAGAGTGCCCAGCAGTCCAAGCAGTGCCGTGAGTTTGCCAACAAATACGATATCCTCAACTTTTATGATGTCGGCCAGATGGGTGTTGAACATGCCCTGCTGCCCGAAAAGGGCATTGTGACCGCCGGTGACTGCATCATTGGTGCCGACAGCCACACCTGCACGTACGGCGCGGTGGGCGCGTTTTCCACCGGCGTTGGCTCCACCGATATGGCCGCCGGTATGGCAACCGGCATGGCATGGTTCAAGGTGCCTGCCGCCATCAAGGTTGAGCTGAAAGGTGCCATCCACGCCCCTGTGTGCGGCAAGGACGTGATCCTGCACCTGATCGGCGAGATCGGCGTTTCCGGCGCGCTGTACAAGAGCCTGGAATTTGTGGGCGAGGGCGTTAAGAGCCTGACCATGGAGGACCGCCTGTGCATCTGCAACATGGCCATTGAAGCCGGTGCCAAAAACGGCATCTTCCCGGTGGATGAAGCCTGCGAAGCATACCTGAAGGGCCGCAGCCAGCGTCCCTGGACCAAATACGAAGCCGACCCCGATGCCGAATATGAGCGCACCGTGGTGATCGATTTGGATACCCTGGAGCCTACCGTCAGCTACCCCCACCTGCCGGAGAACACCCACCTTGCCAAGGAAGGTGCTGACATCAAGATTGACCAAGTAGTGATCGGTTCCTGCACCAACGGCCGCATTGAGGATATGGAAGCCGCTTACAGCGTGCTGAAAGGCAAGCACATTGCCAAGGGTGTGCGCGGCATCATCATTCCCGCCACGATGGCTGTTTACAAAGAGTGCATCCTGCGCGGCTACACCGAAGCGTTTATTGATGCCGGCTGCATTGTTTCCACCCCCACCTGCGGCCCCTGCCTGGGCGGCTACATGGGTATTCTGGCCGAGTACGAGCGCTGCGTTTCCACCACCAACCGCAACTTTGTCGGCCGCATGGGGCACGTTACCTCTGAAATTTATCTGGCAAGCCCCGCCACCGCCGCCGCCAGCGCACTGACCGGCCACATCACTGACCCCAGGGAGGTAGAAGCATGAACGCAAAAGGACCTGTTTTTAAGTACGGTGACAACATTGACACCGATGTGATCATTCCCGCCCGTTACCTGAACACGCAGAGCCCCGCCGAGCTGGCCGCCCACTGCATGGAGGACATTGACAAGACCTTTGTGACCCGCGTAAAGGCCGGTGACATTATGGTTGGCGGCGAAAACTTCGGCTGCGGTTCTTCCCGCGAGCATGCCCCCGTTGCCATCAAGGCCGCCGGCATTGACTGCGTGATTGCCAAGAGCTTTGCCCGTATCTTCTACCGCAACGCCATCAACATCGGCCTGCCCATTCTGGAATGCCCCGCCGCCAGCGAGGCCATCAACGAGGGCGATGTGGTTGCCATCAACTTTGACACCGGCGTGATCACTGATGAAACCACCGGCCAGACCTTCCAGGCTGCGCCGTTCCCGCCGTTTATCCAGAAGATCATCAAGGCCGGCGGCCTGATGAAGAGCATCCAGGAGGGAAAGTAAGATGCAGAAAAACATTGCCCTGATTTATGGCGACTGCTCCAGCCCGGAGATCGTGACCCAGGCAGTGCGCGTGCTGGACAAAGTTGCTGAAAAGTTTGGCCACACCTTTACCTACACCCGCGCTTACATGGGCGGCGAAGCCATTGACAAGTTTGGCGATCCCCTGCCCCAGAGCGAGCTGGACAAGTGCCTGGCTTCGGATTCCGTTCTGCTTGGCGCCGTTGGCGGCCCCAAGTGGGAGGGCATGGCCGGTGACAAGCGCCCGGAAAAAGGCCTGCTGCGCCTGCGCGCCGGGATGGGCCTGTACGCCAACAACCGCCCGGCCAGGATCTGGCCCCAGCTGGCGGATGCTTCCCCGCTGAAGAAAGAGATCGTGGACAAAGGCATCGACTTTATTGTGGTGCGTGAGCTGATTGGCGGCGTGTATTTTGGCGAGCACAAAACCATTGAGCAGAACGGCGAAAAAGTTGCGATTGACAGCATGCCCTACTCGGAGCACGAGATCGAGCGCATTGGCCGCATTGGCTTTGAAACTGCCATGAAGCGCCGCAAAAAGCTGACCTGTGTGGATAAAGCCAACGTGCTGGATACCAGCCGCCTGTGGCGTGCCGTGATGCATCGCCTGCAGGCCGAGTACCCCGAAGTGGAGTACAGCGAGATGTTTGTGGACAACTGCGCCATGCAGATCTGCAAGAACCCCAGCCAGTTTGACGTGATTGTGACCGAGAACATGTTTGGCGATATTCTGAGCGACGAAGCCAGCGAGATCACCGGCAGCATTGGCATGGTGCCGTCCTCTTCCCTGGGTGCCACCACCTGCGGTCTGTACGAGCCCATCCATGGTTCTGCCCCGGACATTGCCGGGCAGGATGTGGTCAACCCGATTGCCTGCATCCTTTCCGCCGCCATGATGCTGCGCTACAGCTTTGGCATGGCCGCTGAGGCCGACGCCATTGAAAGCGCCGTGAACGCCGTGCTGGATGCCGGCCTGCGCACCGCCGACATGATGGCCGACGGCTGCACCAAGGTTGGCTGCACTGCCATGGGTGACGCCATTTTGGAGCGCATCTGATTGGTTTTACGGTGGTTGTTTTATTCCTTCTTTGAAAAGAAGGAACCGAAGAAACTTTAATCATCTTGACCTCATTTTAGATCGTATAACAAAGAAAGTCCGGTACAAGTTTTTTGGCTTGTACCGGGCTTTTGGTTTTGGGGAGATATTCGTGTGAAGGCAAGCTGTAGGGCGGCCAGCCTCCCGGCTGCCGGGGGATGGGCTTGGGATTTTGGTATTCACCTTAGTCTCCCCCATTCTGTAGGGGACGGCGTCCTCGACGTCCCGGACGGATATATATATTTATCGGGTAATCGCAGGCAATTATGCCGCATATCGGGATTTGCTATAAAATTTCTTTACGCCATATATGGTTAGGCCACGGAACGGTCACTGCGCCCGCAGGCGCGTTTCGGAGGCCAACCGGGGCAACGCCCCGGCTCTTAGACCGGAGATAGACTGTTCCCTACCGAATACTTTACAGCGGGGAATCATTATTTAACGCATATCCCACCCGTAGGGGCACACGTTGTGTGCCCACGGCCGTGCGGGGAATGATGTGGTAATATATCCAGTAAAGCCCGTCATTTGGGACGATGCAAGCATCGTCCCCTACAAACCATTTTTCGGTTTGCGGCAAAAATTTCACGTTTCTTTGCGGGCGAATCATATTCGCCCCCCTACAGCGTTTTTTTTGACTTTCACCACACAAAAACGCGCACAGCGTCTGGTTTATCCCGCGCTGTGTGCGTTTTGCTAACTCCTAACTCTTCTTCGCCTTCATCGTTTCCTTCATATGCCGGACTGCCAGCACGGGGTGGACGAACAGCATGCGGGGGCCGCTCCAGCGCATAACGGTGCGGATCTGCTCACGCATTTCGGGCTTGTATCATCCTTTAATTATATCGTTCTGTTCTGGGGTGGATTGCTTCAGCGCTGTGTCACGCGCGTTTTGTCCGGCACAGCGCGGGCATAGCACAGCGGGGCCAGGGTATCCCCCAGCAGGGCATGTTCCTGCACGGCAAAGCCGCCCGCCTGCAAAAATGCCAGGTATTGCGGCACCATCCAGCTGTTATAGATTTGCAGCCCCGCGCACCGCATGGCAAGCATGCGCAGCCGGGTGCGGGGTACCTCGCCATGCACAAAGGTTGGGGCAAACAGCTGGCCGCCGGGCTTGAGCACCCGGTAAATTTCTGCCAGAGCCTTTTCCGGCCGGGGCATAATGTGCAGGGCGTTGGCGATCAGCACCGCATCAAAGGTTTCGTCCGCATAGGGCAGGCTGGTGGCATCCTGCACCGAAAAGTGCAGCCCCGCCCCGCGGGGTTTCAGCTTTGCCTGGGCGATCATTTTGGGCGAAAAATCCGTAGCCTCCCAGTCCCGCACCAGGCGGGAAAGCCGGAAGCTGAGCTGGCCGGACCCGCAGGCCAGTTCCAGCACGTTCATTTCCGGCGTCAGGTGCGGCTGCATATGCTGCGCAATGGCAGCATACAGCGGCTCGCTGCTTTGCATCAGCGGGCCATAGCAGCTGGCCCACCGCTGCCAGAATTGCTTGTTATCAGTTTGTTTTGACATTGCGCTTTTTTGCACTTCCTTGGTTAACAAATGTTAGATTCGACTAACATTTGATTCATAAAAACGGCGGTGCGTTGCCGAACCGTCGCAATTTTTTTCTGGGGAACGCCTTGTTTGTTTTGATCAGACGTCATTAGTTTATCATGACTAACCCAAAAAGTCAAATGCTCTGCCGGGGTCCCGGTGCTGCGGCACCGTTATTGCTCCGGCAGAGCGTTCCGATTGTTCAAACCAGGCCGCTGTTCCCTGCCAGCCACACCCCAGCGGCCAGCTGTGCGGCCAGAATCAGCGGCATACCCACCACAAAATACCAGTGCTTGGTTTTGTGGTGGAACAGATACATGCCCGCCCATGCCCCGGCGCTGCCGCCCAGCAGGGCTGCGCCAAACAGTGCGGCTTCCGGCACGCGCCACTGGTGCCGCTTGGCTCGGCGTTTGTCCTCCGCCATCATCAGCAGCGCCGCCGCGTTGATAATAACCAGGTACCCCGCCAACATTGTAATGGCCATGGTCTTTCCTCTCTCTTTCTCATGGTTCAAGCCTTGAGCGGCTCTTACCGGTGTGCCTGCTCCCAGGTTTGCATGGCATCTAGCTGAGCCGGGGTGTGGAACCAATGCTCGCCCGGTTCGTATACCGTCAGTTCCGCATGGTGTTTTTGGGCGAACGCCGTCACCGTGTCCCGGCTTGTCATGGTGTCCTGCCCGGCGTACAGGATTGCTGTGGGGATCTGCCAGCCATCCAGCGGGTGTTGGCGCACCCAACACAGGTACCGCCACGAAAGGGTCTGCCCAAATTCTGTGGTGATCTCACCTTTTTCGCAAAGCTGCTCCGGCGTTACTTTTGCCCACTGCATCATATCACAGATCAGCCGCTCCATATCCACAATCGGCGAAACAAACAGCGCTTTTTCAATCGTTGCCCCGGCAAAAGCCAGCATGGAAAAATAGGCCCCGATGCTGTTGGCCCGCAGCCGAATCCTCTGCCAGTGCTGCTGCAGATAGGCCAGCACCGTTTGCAGCTCCGGCACCACCTGCCAGGGAGTAAAGTCAGTTTCCCCCGTGCGGTCTCCATGTTCCGGCAGGTCAATGCCCAGCACCTGCCAGCCGGTTGGGGCGGCAAGCGCCGCAAATGCTGCGGCTTCCGTTTTATTACCGCCCTGGCCATGCACGAACAACCAGATGTTGGGGGCCGGTTTGCCGTACAGTACAGCCGGAATTGTGCCAATTTTTAATTCTTGAGTGCACATTTGTGGTTTTCCTCTTTATGTGTTGGACAACACTGTAAAAAACGTTTGAAAAAAGGGGCTGATGAGCTCGTCATTTTTTAGCGATACAACAAAAAAAGCTGTGACATATTTTTGCCACAGCTTTTTGGTGGGAGCTGGTGGATTCGAACCACCGAAGCATTAAGCAGCAGATTTACAGTCTGTCCCCATTGGCCACTCGGGAAAGCTCCCATATTCATTTGTGCCTCTGCCTTAACAGCGCTTGATTATTATAGCAGGATAAGATGGAAAAAGCAAGCCCTATTTCAAAAATATTTTTGTAAACGGCGGAACAGGAAACGGACGGCTGCGGTGGCAAGTGCCTTGCAATCCGAGAAAAACAATGCTACACCGAAAGAAACAGCCTGAGATACAGGGAGATCACCGCCCAGAGTATTCAGCGCATGCAAATTCTGCACCGTGGTATTTTTATGCCTGCTTTTGACCGCATATTGCAGCTGGCCCGCATGGAAGAGATGGACTGCGAGTTTGTGGAAGTGCCCGCCCACGAGGGTGCCCGCCCCACCCATGCGGTGTGGCAGGGCCGGGTTTACCACCGCGGCGGTGCTGTGGTGCAGGACGGCGAGCGGTACGAGGATTTTGAAGCCGCTACCGGTTACGGCACCGGCCCCGGCCTGTGCGGCTGGAACTGCCGCCACAACTTTTACCCGTTCTACCCCGGCGTATCTGTCCGCAATTACACGGACGAACGCCTGGCCGAGCTGGATGCCCGCAATATCCCCTACGGCGGCGGGCTGTACACCCGGTACGAGATCACCCAGATGCAGCGGGCGATGGAACGCAGGGTGCGCAAGTACAAGCGCCGTTACCTGGCCGAAGCAGCCGCCGGGGTGGATGCCGGCCAGAGCGCCGCCAAGCTGAAAGCCGCCCGGCAGCAACTGAGTGCGTTCCTGGCAGAAACCGGGGAGAGGCTGGACGGCGCAAGGGCGGAGGTACCGGGCTTTGGGCAAAGGGAAGCAAAACAGGCGGATGCGGCGGCAAGTGCCTTGCAATCCGCCCAAAACAATGCTACACTGAAAGAAATCAGCCTGGGGTACAAGGAGATCACCGCCCAAAGCATTCAGCGCATCCAGCCGTTTGCCTGTGAGACGCTGGACGCCGCGGGCAGCCGTGCCCTTGCCAACGCCCACAAGAAGCTGCTGTTGGAAGCCCGCAAAGTACCGCTTGGCGTAGAAAAGGCCCGCTGCTATGGGCTGGATATGCAGCCTCTGGGCGGTTACAAGGAAAGTTCTGAACCGGGAACATCTGTAAAAATCAAGGTTCCGAATGTTGACTGTATTGTAATGCACTCGCACCCCAGCGGGCTGACATTTTCACCTGATGATTTACGCGCCTTTGCTAAACATACATCACTCAAGCTGCTTACTGCGGTGGGCAATGACGGAAACATTTTTGCAATCGAGCGTACTGCAAATACCAATGAAATAGCTCTTCAGTTGGCCGCGTCAGAATTGAGTGATGCCGCAGACAAAGCAAAAACTAATGAGCAAGTTTGGAATCTCATGAACGCATTTTTTGAGGAGGTGCAGCAATATGGCGTGCATTATTACGCCGGAAAAGATTGAGTATATGAAAAACTATCTCAAAGAGCACCCGATTGACCCGCAGTATGATGAGCCTGAAGGTTATATTGTGCTTGACGGAAACACCCCACCTTCTCAGCTGGCTGCGCGCGGATATTACGACATTCTGAAAAAACTGGGTGAACTGCCTGAATAACCCCTAAACATTCAACCACGATGCACCCGCACCGTGGTTTTTTCATGCCCATTTTTAGGAGGATGCAATGAAGAATCTGCTTGTCCTGATGCTTGCCATTTTGACCGTGTTGACCAGCCCGGAACGGTTCAAGGTGAATTACATCTGCCCGCGCCAGTACCGGCTGTGTTTTTACACGGACGTTTTGCCCAGCATTGAAATTGTGCCGTAAAGACCGCACCAACATTTGTTGAAACCACGATGCACACGCACCGTGGTTTTTTATGCCTGCCCTGTATAAGGGGCAGGCGGGCTGTTCGCAGGGCATTCAAACACCGGGCAAACCACTGGTATAATGAGAGTGATTCCACCGAGGATGACGAACGCACGGCATCCGCGTCCCGCATCGGCCATCGGGCTGGTACTGCGGTACTGCCGCCCCGTTCGACTCCTCAGCAGCTCACGGAGCACCAAAACAAAAACACCCGCCGGGGTACGGCGGGTGCTTTTATTTTGGTGGAGCTGACGGGAGTCGAACCCGTGTCCGAAAAGAAAGCGGTTAGAGTATCTCCGGGCGCAGTGCATTTATTAAAATTCCCGCAGTGCGAGCGAGTGCACACGCTTGACACATTGGTAGCTTCATAAATTCATGACAGGCGGCAAAGCTTAGGCCTGTGCACGTTCAGTACCTAATCGACGCCCTGACCCTGTGCGGTACTAAAACAGGCAGGACGGTCGTGCCTAATTAGGCGGCGACGGCAACAGTATAATCGTTGTCAGTTAATTTTGTTTGGCACTTTTATCGTGGTGCACCGCCACGGCCCGCTGCTCACGCCTCTCTCTCCCCGTCGAAACCATTACAGCCCCATATAAGCGCTATGCGGCAGAACCACACAGCGTGGGAAAACAAAAGTGTGTGCGCGAAAAAATTATCTTCTTGTTTTGATTGCGCGGTCAATATCGCGCTTGGCGTCCCGTGCGGCGGCATCAGCACGCTTATCGTACAGCTTTTTGCCTTTGCACAGACCCAGTTCCACTTTTACACGCCCCTGCTTGAAATACAGTTGGAGCGGCACCAGTGTGTACCCCTGCAGTTTGATCTGCTGCTGCAAATGGCGAATCTCGCTTTTATGCGCCAGCAGGCGGCGGGGGCGGCGGGGATCTTTATTAAAGATATTCCCCTGCTCATATGGGCTGATGTGCATGCCTTTCAGGATGATCTCACCATCATCAATATCTGCCCAGGAATCCTTCAGGTTGACCCCGCCGGCGCGCAGGCTTTTGACCTCGGTGCCGACCAGTTCAACGCCGGTTTCCAGCGCTTCGATGACAAAATACTCGTGGTGCGCTTCACGGTTTTGGGCAATCACCTTTTTGCCGGGCTTTTCCTGTGCCATCAAGCGCACCTCCTTTCAAAGCCGTTTCCCCCTGCAGCACGCAAGTCCATTCCGCTAAGGGGTATACAGTATAACGCAGTAAAATCGTTTTGTCAAGCCAAATCGGGCGTCACATTTCGCCGCGGCCTTCCATAGCGCGGTACAAAGTGGTTTCATCAGCGTATTCCAGGCTGGAACCAACCGGCAAGCCATAAGCAAGGCGGGTGGTTTTGATGCCCAGGGGCTTGATGAGCTTGGCCAGGTACATGGCGGTCGCCTCGCCTTCCACCGTAGGGCTGGTGGCCATGATGACTTCCTTTACAGTGCCGTCCAGGCGGGCCAGCAGCTCCTTTACGCAAAGCTGATCCGCGCCGATGCCGTCCATGGGGGAAATCAGGCCATGCAGCACATGGTACAGGCCGTTGAACTCATGGGTGCGCTCAATGGCTTTTACATCCCGCGGGGATTCCACCACGCAGATCACGGAGCGGTCCCGTTTGGGGGAAGCGCAGATGCTGCACACCTCGTTGGCGGTATAATCCTGGCAAAGGCGGCAGCGGTGCAGCTTGACCTTGGCGTTTTCAATCGCCTTGGCCAGCTCCATGGCCTGCTCATTGCTCATGGACATTACCTCATAGGCCATGCGCACGGCACCCTTGCGGCCAATGCCGGGGAACCGGGCAAACTGGTCCGCAAGGTTTTCAAGGGGTTCGGCGTTCTGCATGCAGCGGCCCCCGATCAGCCCAGGCCGGGGATATTCATGCCGCCGGTCATTTTAGCCATTTCTTCGTCAGAATCCTTATCCACTGCGGCAACCGCGCTGTTGACAGCTGCAGCGATCAGGTCTTCCAGCATTTCCAGATCATCCGGGTCTACGGCTTCGGGCTTGATCTTGATGGCGGTCACTTCGTGCTTACCGGTCATGGTAACGGTAACCATCTCGCCGCTGGCTGTGCCGGTGTATTCACGGGCTTCCAGCTCGTCCTGCTTTGCGCGGATCTCATCCTGCATTTTCTGGACCTGACGCATCATTGCCTGCGGGTCGGGGCGGCCATAGCCTTTGGGAAGTCTTGCTTTCATAGGTAATTCTCCTTATTATCCATATTGTTATCACCCGGCGCTGCCGCCGGGCGGCACACCGCAACACTGCGGTTGACAGCAACATTATTTATCTTCTACCACTACATCCACGCCAAGGTCTTTCATCTGGCGCAGGGTCTCTTCCACATCGGCCGCGGGGGCGTTGGATACAGCTGCAGCGGTTTTTTCATACGGGCCGATGCCGCATTTGATGTGGGTGACCTGGTAGATATATTGTTTGATGTTTTTGCTGGTTTCTTTGCTGCGGCGCATAAAATCGCGAAAATCATCACTGCACTCGATCAGCACGCGGCGGCCATCGTAATAAGCCTGGGTTCCGCGCAGGTAAGAGTTCAGCATGGGGTCGTTTTCCGCAATCAGCTCCAGCACCGCCTGCCACTGGGGGAACAGCTGCGGCTCTTTGGCCACGGTGCGCACCGGTTTGGGGATGGGCACATCCGCCGCGTACCCCGGCTGCTGAGCCGGGGTGGGCTGCTGCACCGCCGGGGCGGCGGGGGCAAGCTCCGGCTCAAAGGGCGGGGTCTCCCCTGCTATGGGTGCGCTGAACGGCGGCTGTTCCACGGTAGGCGGAACCGGCTGGGCTACCACAGGCGGCACGGGGGCCGATGCCATTTGCACCGGGGGCACCTGCTGCGGGGCGGCGGCAAAGGGGGCCGGACTGGCCGCTGTAACTACCGGACGGGCGGGCACGGCGGCAGGCAGCGCAACAGGCACTGCTTCCGGCTGGGTGAGCGAGAAAACCGCCAGTTCCAGCTCAATGCGCTGGTCCGTACCGCGGGCCATCTTTTCCAGCGCGGCGCCAAACGCATTGACGGCGCGTACCGCTTCCGCCTGGGGGAAATCTTTCCGCGCAGCGTAGGCAGCTTCCTCTTCGGGGGAAGTTCCCGTCAGCAGGTCGGTGCCGCCGGGCAGGGCGCTGAGCATCAAATTGCGGTAATGCCCGGCCAGCTCCATACAAAGGCGGCGCATATCCACGCTTTGCTGGCGCAGGGCGGCAATCTCCTGCAAGGCTTTCACAGCGTCCCGCGCGGCAATGGCATCACTGATCTCAAACAGATATTTGCGGTCCGTCACGCCCGCCATGCGGCGCACCAGCGCTTCATCCACAGTGTTGGAAACACCGGCGCAGGTATCCAGGATAGACAGTGCATCACGCATGGCGCCATCGGCCAGGCGGCCGATCAGCTCGGCGGCGTTATGGTCCAGCTCAATGTTTTCCTGCCCGGCCACATATTTCAGCCGACCGGCAATTTTATCCGCCGTAATGCGCTGGAAGTCATAGCGCTGGCAGCGGCTGAGGATCGTAGCCGGAACCTTTTGCACTTCCGTTGTGGCAAGGATAAAGATCACATGCTCCGGCGGTTCCTCCATGGTTTTCAGCAGGGCATTGAATGCCGAGGTAGACAGCATGTGCACCTCGTCGATGATATATACCTTATACTTGCACACGGCAGGCAGATAGGCGGTTTCATCGCGCAGGTCACGGATGTCATCCACGCTGTTGTTGGAGGCGGCATCAATTTCCGATACATCCAGAATGGTGCCCTCATCAATGCCTTTGCAGACAGCACATTCACCGCAGGGATCCGGGCTGGTGGTATCCAGGCAGTTGACCGCTTTGGCAAAAATTTTGGCGCAGGTGGTTTTGCCGGTGCCGCGGGTGCCGGTAAACAGGTAGGCATGGCCAATGCGCCCGGCGGCGATCTGGTTTTGCAGGGCCGTTACGATGGCTTCCTGGCCAACAACATCCGCAAACTTGCGCGGACGCCACTTGCGGTACAGCGCACGGTACAATGCAACCACCCCCTGTAAAATATTTTGCGGCATAGAAAAAGGGACAAGGCCCGCGCGGGGTGTGCCCCGCGGCTGCGCTGTTTTGCATACGAATGCGGACTGACCGCAGCACCAGGAGACCACCGCTTAATGCTGCTCGGTTCCCCGCCTGACATGGTTCACAGGGCTCCTGCGCACGGGGCCCACATCCGTATGCAAAACAGCGCAATATACAGCCCTGTCCGCTTTAAGTATTATACTATACCGTTTGGCAAATTGCAAGTAGCGGTTGGGGGCTGGGGCAGAAAGTTTTTTTGTTAAAAAGATTTGAATAAAAATCCAATTAAAAAGTTCCTTCTTCATCGTTTTAGGGCCATGCACATCCCTGTTTTACACCACCAACACCGAATCCACCTTTTTGCTGCAGAACGTTGCCATTACCAAACCAGCGCCGCCGCCACAGCAGACAGCTGGAGTGATTGTGAGGTAGAAAAGGCGTAACTCACTCTTTTATTTTCTTGATTTCTTCTTTCTTCAATTTTTCCAATTTCCTCATTTCTTATTTTCACACTCTTTTCGTTCCTATTTCGCCATTTCCCCTTTCCAAATAAAAGCAGCAGCACACCGGCTTCCCTATTTTCCGGGAAACGGTGTGCTGCTGTTTTATTGCGTTATCGTATTTAAGGCAACACCGCACAATTCCCGCCTGACGGCTTAAGCACCGCTCCGGCGGCTGCGGCACGGCATCTGCGTTGCCAAAATGCTCGATAATGTCGGGTTGCGGTACCCGCATCGTGCTTCGGGGGCAAAAGCCCCTCGCACTCTGCGACCGCTGCCCCTGCTTCGGTTCGCTGTTTCCGCCACTGGCGGCGCTCACCTTTGCAGCATCCAGTATTATCTGCGCTTTTGGCTTAGCATCTGCCGCACCTCGCTCGTCGTATCGGCACTTAGAATTATGCGGTATTGCCTTAATTTTTTCTTATAGCAAAATACCAGCTGAAACGTGAAAGTCAAAACTTGATTCAATCAGCCAAAAATCTGTTTGGCGTAATCGGCGCTGGCTTTGGCGTCCTTGGCATAAAAATCGGCACCGATCTGTTCGGCGTATGCCTTGGTCAGCACAGCGCCGCCCACCATGACCTTGCAGGGCAGGTTGGCCGCGTGCAGGGCTTCGATGGTGGCCTGCATGTTGGGCACGGTGGTGGTCATCAGGGCCGAAAGCCCCACCAGCGGTGCACCGGTCTGGCGCACGGCTTCCACCACACGTTCCGGCGGCACATCGCGGCCCAGATCCAGCACGTCATAGCCGTAGTTTTCCAAAATCACGCGCACAATGTTTTTGCCAATGTCGTGTACGTCGCCTTTTACGGTGGCGATCACAATGCGGCCTTTGCTTTCACCTTGGCTGCCGCTGGCGGCAATGGCGGTTTTGATCACTTCAAAAGCAGCCTGGGTCGCCGTGGCGGATTGCAGCAGCTGCGGCAAAAAGATGGAGCCTTTTTCAAAGGCATCGCCCACCACATCCAGCGCGGGGATCAGCGTTTCGTTCACCACCTGCAAAGGCTCGCGGGTTTTCAGGGCTTCCTCTGCAGCAGCGCGGGCTTCGTTTTTCAGGCCGCGGCGCACGGCTTCAAACAGAGCATCGGCCCCTGCTGCACCGCCCGCCGGGGCGGCGGCATCAGTTTTTGCCACCTGGGAGGTCTGCACCTGCACATTGGCATAGGCGGCAACGTAATCATTGCACTTTTCGTCCTGGCTGGTCAGCACACGGTAGGCGCGCACGGCGGCCATCATTTCCGGCGTGTTGGGGTTCATGATGGCAAGGTCCAGCCCGGCCTGCATGGCCAACGTCAGGAAAGTGGTATTCATGTAGCCGCGGCAGGGCAAGCCAAAGCTGATGTTGGAAACACCCAGCACGGTGCGCACGCCCAGTTCCTTTTTGCACATGGTAATGGCTTTCAGGGTTTCGGCAGCGGCGCTCTGCTCGGCAGAAACCGTCAGCGTCAGGCAGTCGATGTAAACATCCCCGCGGGGAATGCCGATAGCATCCGTTGCGGCCACAATGCGCTTGGCAACCTCAAAGCGGCCCTCTGCCGTTTTGGGAATGCCGTGTTCATCCAGTGCCAGACCAACCACGGCGGCGCCGTACTTTTTGCACAGGGGCAGAATGCTGTCCAGCACCTTCTGCTCGCCGTTGACCGAGTTGACGATCGGCTTGCCGTTATAAATGCGCAGCGCGCGGGCCAAAGCATCTTTGTTGGAAGAATCCAGCTGCAATGGCAGGTCGGTGATGGATTGCAGCTCCCGCACCAGCATTTCCAGCGTGGCGGGTTCGTCAATATCCGGCAGACCGGCGTTCACGTCCAGCAGCTCGGCACCGGCTTCGGCCTGGGCTACGGCCTGGGCGCAGGCATAGGCGCTGTCGCCCTCCCGCAGGGCCTGCTGCAAGCGCTTTTTGCCGGTGGGGTTGATGCGCTCGCCCACCACGGTAATGCCGTTTACCTCCACGCAGCGCACGGGGGTACACAGGCGGCTGCGCACAATAGGGGTTTTGGCGGCGGGGGTTTTATCCTGGGTCAGCTTTTTCAGCAGGCGGATGGATTCCGGCTCAGAGCCGCAGCAGCCGCCCAGCATGGAAATTCCGGTGGGCAGGTAGGCGGCCATCTCAGCGGCAAACTCCGCCGGGGTGATATCATAGCTGCCGTCCAGGTTCGGCAGGCCCGCATTGGGCTTGACAAACACCGGCATACCGGCGGGCACCACACGGCAGAGCCGCTGAGCAAAGGGCAGGATTTCCTTGGGGCCCAGCGAGCAGTTGATGCCCACGGCGTCCGCACCAAGGCCGGCGGCGGTAATGCCGTAGCTTTCCACTGTGCAGCCGGTAAAGGTACGGCCACGGGCCTCAAAGCTCATCGAGGTAAACACCGGCAGGTCACAGTTTTCCTTTGCGGCCAGGATGGCGGCTTTCAGCTCATACAGGTCGGTCATTGTTTCCAGAAAGACGAGGTCTGCCCCGGCTGCGGCACCGGCGCGCACCATCTCAGCAAACTGGGCGCAGGCATCCTCAAACGGCAGGGTACCGGCCGGGGCCAGCAGCTCGCCGATGGGGCCGATATCCAGTGCCACCAGGGCACCGGTTTCCTGCGCGGCGGTCCGGGCACATGCGATGGACGCTTCGATCACCTGCTGCACAGTATAGCCGGTTCCCTTCAATTTACGAGGGTTGGCGCCAAAGGTGTTTGCCAGCAGGATATCCGCCCCGGCGCGGGCATAGTCCCGGTGGACGGCAGTGAGCACATCCGGCATGATAAAGGCGGCCAGTTCCGGCTTTTGTTCTGTGGTCAGGCCGCGCAGCTGCAGCTGGGTGCCCATGGCGCCATCCAGCATAATAAAGCGGCGGCGGGCAAATACTTCCTCAATTTTCACAGGTGGTTCCCCTCTTTCTGTATTCGCACTTTTCGCGCAGCAGGCAGTGCCCGCACCCGGCGCGGGCCCCCGTTACCAGGTGGTCCGCCACGCCAAGGATGGCTGTTACGCTTTTGCGCGGGGTCAGCAGATTTTCCGGCGTGACCGCCATGCCAAGGCCGCGCACGGTATCCAGCGCAATGGCAAACGGCTGCTGCAAAGTCAGCGGGCAGTCCCCATAGCCGGGGGAAAAACGCCCCGTCAGGTAGTGCCCCTGCGCCTGCACGCTGGTGCGGATCTCGGCTTCCAGCGCGTTGCACAGCTCTTCCATCACAGCGGAAGCCATCGCATCCACCACAGCGGCCAGGGCAATATCCGTCAGCTCCAGGCGGCGCATCAGGGTATCAGCCCCGCTGCCAAGGGTAACGGCCATCAGCACCATGGCATCGCAGCCGCGCAGGTGGCGGGCAATATCATTCCCGGCGTTCTGCAGCGGCAGGGCGGTCAGCGGCAGCTGTTTCCACACGCCGCGCGGGGTGGCGGCGGCGCGCAGGGCGTCCTCGGCTTTTTGCAGAAGCACCTGGGATGCAGCATCCGGCTGCCAGCCCCCTGCCCCAAGGTAGCGAAGGGTTTCGGCGCGGGTATCGTTTTGCGGGTAGGCTAATTGCACAGCGTTTCACTCCCCCTCTATGGGGCCAACAGGCCGATTACAGCAGGTCCTTGATGCCCTCATACACAGCGGCGGCAACCTTGGCGTCATTCATGGCATACAGGTGCACACCGTCCGCGCCGCCCTCGATCAGATCTCGCAGCTGCTGCACGGCATAGTCAATACCGGCAGCATACAGGCTTTCGGGGTCGTCCTGGTAGCGGGAGATCATGCGGGTAAACTCCGAAGGCAGGCTGGCGCTGGAAAGTGCCACCGTGCGCTCGATCTGGCTGCGCTTAACGATGGGCATAACACCGGCAGACACCGGCAAAGTGATGCCTGCGCGGCGGGCCAGGTTCAAAAAGCGATAAAAGTGCATATTATCAAAGAACAGCTGGGTCAGCAGGTGGGTGGCACCGGCCTCCTGCTTAAAGCGCAGGTTGGCAACATCCTGGGCCAGGGTAGCGGCTTCGGGGTGGCCTTCGGGGTAGCAGGCAGCGTGGATATCAAATTCCGGCTGGGTCTGCCACACAAACTGGGCCAGGTCGCTTGCGTGGGCAAAGTCCGGGCTTTCGGGGCGGGTGGGGGTGCGGTCGCCGCGCAGGGTCAGCACGTTGCGCACACCGGCGGCATTCAGCTGGTCCAGCAGCTGGGCGGCCTTTGCCTTATCGCTGCCCATGCAGATCATGTGGGCCAGCGGCTCTACGTTCAGGTCGTTTTTCAGGAATTCGGCCACTTCCACAGTGGAAACGCCGCCCGTGGAGCCGCCTGCACCGTAAGTAACGCTGATAAAATCCGGGTTAAGGGTGCGCATGGTGCGCAGGGTGTCCTTCATTTTACCAAAGTTGGCGGTCTGCTTCGGGGGGAAGCACTCGATGGAAAACACGCAAGGCTTGCGCTTGAACATCTGGGAGATCTGCATAGGATTCATCCTCCTGTATTTTTATTACTTTCCTCTATTTCTACCCAATTAGGGCAATACCGCATAATTCTAAGTGCCGATACGGCGAGCGAGGTGCGGC
>OLXK01001217.1_pt1 | contig 19315 bp, 17 predicted proteins | sample 1674321 | NCBI WGS metagenome assembly OLXK01 (sample SAMEA103958162, study PRJEB25191) | human gut metagenome | reverse complement strand
TCTTTGGAAAGTGCGTTGCCGACGGCCAGCTTGTACCTGTCAAACAGCTCCCGCACGGTGGGCTGGTGTGGCTGCTCTGCGGCGGGATCGCGGAACACGCTTGTGCCGTCCGCGCCAAACTCTGCTTCATAAGCATTGATAGCGTTCTCAGCTTTATGGTCAATGGACGGGAGTGTGTAAATGCGGTGCTCATTGCTGTCCTCCTGCGTTGCGGCAATCGTCACATCGTACTTGTCACGCAGCTTCTCTACATACTGCTCTAAGCTGTGCGCGGGGATACCGCACATGGTCACGCGCCCTACATCTGGGATATTCCGGGAAGTAAGGTTCAAATCCAGAAGCAATTCCGCCTGACGTGCATCCTCACCATACATTTCAAAGAAATCGCCGACCTGATACAGTACCATATCGTCCGGGTGTGCTTCCTTTATGGCGTTATAGCTATCATAGGCGATGTTTCGCGCTGCATCCTGTGCCAACGTCTTGTCATAAAGCGCCTGTTCATCTGGTGTAAAATAGCGGTCCTGCCAGATCAGCTCAGAGATGCGGGAAGCGACCTTGTTCCAATTCATCTGAATCTCCGCACAGCCGCTCTTTTTCAGTACGATGCCCTTGCTGCCGTGTTCTTCAAAGCTGCCGCTTTCTTTGGATACAGCATGGGAGCGTCCGCCAGTACCGTATTCCTCTTTCAGGAAATCAGCGCACTCTTTGGGCGAGTGCTGTGCCTGGAAAAACGCATAGATGCGGCTCTTTCCACCCTCGAAGCTGCTCCCATTTGCAAGAGAATCTGCAATTTCATCCTCCGTAATGAATTTCCCGGTTTCCGGGAGTGCTGCCATGCTGGAATGGTATTCTTTGCGTGGCATGGACAGTTCTTCCAGCTGGGTAAGAAGCACCTGCGGCCGGTGGTAATGGAAACGCAGCAGTTCCCGGTTTTCACGGTAGGCGTCAACAAACGCCCTGGATTCCGTCAGAAGTATTTCTCGAAATGCGGGATTTGCCAGTTCATCCGTCAAGCGTTCTGTTTCCTCCGGGTAATTGGTGCTGCGAATATTACTTAGACAGGACAGATGCCCCAGCGATTTTGCTTCATCCGAAAGATCGTGATAAAGGCCCCAGACTTCGGCAGCAATACGCTGGCGCTCATTCCGTGGTGCTTCCGCAACCTCTAAATTGGTGGCAAATGTGCCGCTATTCAGCAGTTCTTCCGTGCGCCCTGCTGCATCTGCCCAGCTGATAACTTGGGCAGAGGGAAGGTAGCGCGCAGTGTCGCTGCTTGCGATGTAGATGCCGTCCTCGCTATACCATGCGGAAATCTTGCCATTTTCCGTGATCAGGCCGTTTCCGCCGTGGTAGAGCGCTTTCAGGAATGCCGCACGATTTTCCAAAGGTTTTTGTTTGGAGAACTCGGCAACAATTTTCATTCGTGCGTCATCTTCGTTGCCGCCCGTGCGCAGGATATGGTCAATGTCAGCCTGAGAAATGAACATAGAAAAAGCGGAGGGTGTCGCCTGGACACGCTCCGCTTCTGTGATAGATTCAATTTGCTGGGCCTCCGTGGGGAAGAATGAAAACTGCTCGACAGGAGAATCTTCCGTCAGGTGTAAATCAGCTCCGTCAGGATCACTTCCTCTGCCTGGGCTTTCAGATCGTTCATCAGTCCCACCCATTTCATCGGGTTGTTGGCTTTCAGCGCCTCCGTCACCCCAGCCGACTGCATCAGTTTCGGCATCATCTGCTCCAAGCGCCGGTTCGCCGTCGTGTCGATCTCCATTAAATGGGGATACAACTGCTCCGACAGGATCAGGCGGTTCCACAGCACCGGGCGATGCTCCTGTAGATACTTCTTCCGCATCCTCCCGTACTTGCCCAGAGGCTTGTTCTCCTGCTGGGACAGGCTCAGATTGGGAATCCAGTAATCCCCGCTGCGGATGTAGGTCAGTTCGTTCATGATTCTGGCTCCTTTCAGAAAGCTTTTCACGTTCGTATTTCTTGATGGTGACTTCAATATTGCGGAGGATTTCTTCGCTGATGCCGCTGATGGCACTTCCCAGAGCGTTTACCGTCTGGGGCGTGTTGAAGTCGAACACCGGCATGAAGTCTTCCGGGCCAAAGTGGGCATTTTCTGCCAGACCGCACCGGGACAGCAGCATATAGGTCGTGCTGACGGCAGCGGCATTGAGGAATGCCACGCCTTTGTCATAGTCATGATACTGTTCCAGATACGATCCGTCAACGATGCCGAGGATGTCCTGCTGATGGGCAAGAAAGTATTCCGTGACTTTTACGGAAGAAATCTGTTCCAGTTGGTCAGGGAAGTCGCCGGTGTACCGGATGTTGTACGCCTGCTCCAAAGCATGGGAAACAACCTGCTCATGCTCCGGGTGGTATTCCCAGAGGTAGGGGCTGCGGGAGCGCTCTGTACTGCCGGTGTCAGCTACATCGAACACATACCGGAGCCTGGGAGCATCCCCGGATTGGTCAATGAGGGCGATCCCTTTTGCGCCCTGTCGAATGTAGCGTCCCATGCGTTTGTTCCACAGGTCGTATTCCGCGCATGCGGTAGCATCTGGTCGCTGGGCGTAGATCATGAGCTGTTCATGGTATGGGTACTTGTACAGGCGGGCGGCCGTGGTAAGAAAGTCTGTCCAACTCTGGAAGCTGGTGGTTATCTGGGTCGCCATATAGTCCGCCAGCTGGTGGTAGTGCTGTAATGCGGATGCCATTGTGAATCTCCTTTCCGAAAAAATAAAAAGGCGACCCACAGGCCGCCTAAAATGGGAAGTATCGAGAAATACGCTCTGAGCGCTGGAACAGCCTAAGGCGTATTCATCAGGTTATTGAAGAAACTGTGGATGTGTGGCGTGGGGAGGCTGCCACAATACGCAATATTAGAACTGCAAAAACTTTCGACAATACGCAGGTTTATCGCGTTCAGAACTCCGGAATCAAATGGTGGTCAGGTGATTTCGATAACGGTCAGATTCAAAAAGTTCCTGAATGCCTTTTTCAATCCCGGCAGTTATTTTGAAACAAAATCCCCGCACCGGGTAACGTCTGGTCACGCCGGTGTGGGGATTCCCGCATTTAGAAAGCCTTATTTTGACTTCCCGGTATCATTTGTCACCCTGCTTCAATCAGCAGCTCAAAAGCCGTTGGTATCCGCAGCCTTTTTGCCCCTTAAATGCGGGACTGGAGGTAACGGTTATGGAGCCGGACGGCCTCCTTTTCCTGTCTGCGTTTAGCTGCGCACCGGGAGCAATACTTGGCACGGTTGGAGCCTGGGACAAAGGCAGCCCCACATGCCGCACAGAGGCGTGTGGGGCGAATGCCGTTCAGAAGCGCCGTTTCCAGCACCGGGTCATTGGGCAGTACCGCATACCGAAACCACTTGCAGACCAGCGCACCGGAATGCCATTGGGGGCAGATATTGCAGTGGGGATCGTCAAAGAGCAGGCAGGTTCCACCATCAAAGTTGCAGCACCGTTTCCGGATCAGGGACCGCACCTGACGAAGTTGCCTCCCGGTGAATCTCGGCTGCTTATCCATTGCCAAACACCAGCCTGAAGCTGGGCCTTGTGCCGTCATCCTCCAAAAGAACCGTGGCATCGTAGACCTGCCCGGTACGGGGAGAAACACAGCCTTTCAGTGGGGCTTTGCCCTTTTCCAGGAGCTTGGCCGCCGTTTTCCGGTCCAGGGTTTTCTGCTTCAGCGTAAAGAAACGGCTGTCCCTCCACAAGACGAACGTACAGTCCCGGTTGGTACAAAAATAGCCCTTGCTGCGCTCCACGATTTTGGAGCCGCAGCGAGGGCATTTGCCAATGATCTTTTCATCCGAGGGAAAGAGAATATCTGCTCCGGCCACAGGACGGTAGGACTGTATCAGTTCTGTCAGCATGGCACAGATGCCGTCCAAAAAATCATCCGGGAGGCACACGCCCTTCTGAACCCCGGAAAGCTGCTGCTCCCATTCGGCGGTCAAAAGCGGGGATTGCAGTTGCTCCGGCAGGACGGTAATCAGGGAGTTGCCCAGAGGGGTGGGAACGAGGACGGTTTTCTTCTCTTTCTTCACCCGCTCCACAAGCCCTGTGGATACCAGCTTTTCCAGAATTCCGGCACGGGTGGCCGGAGTGCCCAGGCCCTTGCGCTCTGCATCCTCCGGCATATTCAATCTGATGCTTGATACGCTCTCTCACATCCCGTATTTCTGTCTGTCCTTCGTTTTGGGCATCGGACGGAAAGAATGAATGGGTATTTGATTCATCCGTATTTGATTTTTGAGTATTTGATTCTTCTATACTTAATTGTGCGGGAATCTCCTGCGTAGGAAGAACCTGCATAGGAATTACCTGCGTTGGATTTTCCAATATAGGTTTTTCCTGAACAGGAGGCGGAATTGCCACTTGCCGGGGCTTTTCCAGAATTGTGTACTCGATGGCACCGTACTGACCATTCTCGTTCCGGCGACGTTCCCGAACCAGATAGCCGTTGGCTTCCAGCTCCTGAATGCCAACCCGGATGCTGTCCACGCCGTCCTTACAGATACAGGACAACCCTCTGGTGGTATAGTCCCAATCCTCCGGCAGGGAGAGCATGAGCGACAGCAGCCCCTTGGCCTTCAGGGACAGTGCCTTGTTCCGCAGATGGTGGTTGGCCATAACGGTGTAATCTCTGGTCTTTTCGATGCGGAATACAGCCATTTTCGCACCTCCTTGTATTATAGAGTAGTAGTTATTAGTGTCCCTCTTCAAGGACATGTGCTACACTGTAAAGGATGCTGTGGATCGGTATATCGCTCCTACCGCAAGACGGTTCCGGAAAGGCTCCAACCACAGCCCTTTACAGTATTGTTAATCAGTTAGATACCGCCAGACGGTTTATGTGGAACAAGGTTACAAGATTCCACAGGAGATACAAGAAAACGGCGAGAAACACCAGTCCCACAAGAAGCGCAAGCCCGCCGAAAATCAGCTGGGGCAAATCCAGCCAAAGCCACTGGGCAACCAGTTCCCCGCCGATGTAAACCTCCACGCACTGGTGAACCGTATAAAAGGCCAGACAGCCGTCCCGCCCCGTCAGGCCGTTCAAATTCAGCTGATATTCCCGTACTGCCCCAATGGGTGCATCCGGACCCGCAACCTCCCGCAGCTGTGCCAAGGCCGCAACCACTCCCGGCATTTCTCAGGATGGGAGCCAGGATACGTTGGTGCGCACCAGCAACCAGCCCAGAAGCATAATCAGGGCAATAACCAGGGCGTATGTAAAATAACTTGTCCAGTGTCGTTTCTTCATTCGCCGTCCCCGCTTTCTTTTTTCATCATAGCACATCGGGGAAGTATATCCAGTATTTTGCCGGTGGCAGAAAGTTTTGCGGATATAAACCGCAAAACTCTTGATTTCTACGCACTATTGCGGTATTATATCCGCAGGAGGTGGTTCTAATGATTGACAGACCGCTCTATGTAGACAAAATCATGGCGTACACCGATACGCCCTTTGTAAAAATTCTGACTGGGATCCGACGCTGCGGCAAATCTACCATTCTGAAAATGATTATGGAACGGCTGCGTGACTGTGGGATTCCCGAAAACAGGATCGTCAGCTACCGCTTTGACTCCATGGAATACGAGGACATGACTGCAAAGCAGATGTACACGGAGTTGAAAGGTAAGCTCTGCCAGAATGGCAGGACTTATTTCTTCCTGGACGAAGTACAAGAAATTCAGGGCTGGGAAAAGGTAGTCAACTCCCTGCAATCGGATTTTGACGTAGACCTGTATGTGACCGGCTCTAATTCCCGGATGATGTCCTCGGAAATCTCCACTTATCTCACTGGGCGGTATGTTGCGTTCCGTATCTATACCCTTTCTTTCCGGGAGTATCTAACTTTCAAAGGGCAGTATACCACTGTTGGAGAACCTAGGCAGGAACTGGCAAACTATATCCGTTTAGGTGGCTTCCCTGCAACTCATTTACAGAACTTTTCTCAGGATGAGGTCTATACCATTGTCCGGGATATTTATAATTCCACCATTTTCTCCGATATTGTGAAACGGAATCAGGTACGGAAAGTAGATCAGCTAGAACGGGTGATCAAGTATACCTTCAATAATATCGGCAACACCTTTTCCGCGAAATCCATTTCCGACTACCTGAAAGCGGAGCATCGTGCCATAGACAATGAGACCGTATACGGCTATCTGGAAAAGCTGGAAAAGGCATACCTGCTACATCGCTGCTCCCGGTATGACCTGCAAGGGAAAGAGTTGCTGAAAACCCAGGAGAAATTCTACCTGGCTGATACCTCCCTACGGTATGCCGTTCTGGGCTACAACGCGGATACCGTCGCGGCCAGCCTGGAAAATGTGGTCTATTTGGAGCTGTGCCGTCGGGGCTATACCGTGAATATTGGCAAAACGGCTGACGGGGAAATTGACTTCGTTGCCACCCGGCAGAATGAAAAGCTCTATGTCCAGGTTACGGAGCGCATCACCTCCGAAAAGACTGAACACCGAGAGTACGACCGCCTGCTGGACATCCGGGACAACTACCCCAAATTCGTTTTACGTACAGACGATTTTGCGGGCGGGAACTATGAAGGAATCCAAACAATGCACGTTGCGGATTTCCTGTTGTCAGATATGTTTTGATAAAGGAAATGACAGGCTTGATAAAATCAGCCTGTCATTTTTGAAACTCATAAAAGAGGTTTGTCGATATTCGTTTTGACACTTGCAAACTCACATGAGTATGTAAGTGAATTTTGTACGCATTTATAGAATAGTCCTAGACTATTTTCTCATTTTTGGCAAAATATAGACGAGGCTATAAAAGCTCCACGCGAAAAAATAATGCTGATTAGAACTGTAATTATTTCAATTCTAATTATATAACACGGCTCCTTTCTTACTTCTGCTATGACACTTTTCCAAGAGAATCAGGCTGCGAAATTGACACTTTTTCCGATGCTATTGAAAATTTTTGCGGAAACCTGCATTTTGTTCAATAGAAGTGGTGTGCTGTGCGGCAAAATGAAGGGTAGCCATCTTGCTCTATTTCCCAAAATCAATTTTTTTCGATTTTGGGAAATAGAAAGCATAAGCAGACGCGCCTATCTCACGTCAGGTTCAAATTTGCTGTGTGATTCATTCTCCATATCAGGTTCATCCTCAAACAGTGCAAGCAGTTCCAGTGCCAGTTCGTTTACACGATCCGGAAGGTCGTCGTACCCGCACATTTCCTGTGCTTCACCGTTCGTGTAACGCACCGATACCTTCCACGATGGAAAATCCTCATACGCTGGTTCTTCAGGAGCCTTCTGCGCATCCGAAGATTCAGCCTCCCACTCGTCTTCCCACAAATCGTCTGTGTCGGCAGTGGCGGGAAAGCCGTAATCGTCCTCCCAACAAAAAACCTCGTAGTTGTTGACAATGACATTCAGAAGCTTTCGCATGTCCTTCTCCGTCAAAGTGATCTGCATTGTCCTGTTCTCCCGGTGGAGCGTTACCGTGTGTTCCTTCCGGTCAAGAGTAAAACAGAGGCTTTCGCAGCAAACATCGCCGTATTCGTCAATGACCTCGCCGCAGATGGTAAATTCCATGTGGAGAATGTGAAGCTGTTTTTTGCGCTCATTTCGCGCCGTATAGGGAAATCGGTTGGCATATAGCTCTTTCGCAGCGGAAGCCACCTCCGGGCGGCTGTCGTTTCGCAGACCTCTAAGCCATTCCCGCTGCTGCGTGGACAGCTGCCACGGCAGATTCCATAGCTTGGCAAGTACCATTTTCTCTGACCGCTGTGCGGCGGGCAGCGCAGCGCACTTCTTGCAGATGTGCGCCGCATGGCCGCTGCCTGAAAAACTCTCGTTCGATTTGTATTCTCTGCACACCTTACAGTAGTGCCTGTGCTTCTTTGCCATATTTCTCGCCACCCCTGTCATTGGGAAAATTCGGACAGCTTCACCGCTTACTGCTCCAGACTATCGGGATTCAGCATAAATTCAAAGATGCTCATAATCAGCACACCACTTTCGTTATAGTACGGTGCTGGTGCATCCTTCGTAATAATGATTTTCTTGAAAGCGTCGCCGGTCATCATCAGAGAGCGCTGTTCCTGTTCCATTTTTGCCTGATCCGGGATAGCGTAAGCCGACTGAATATAGTAACGTTTGGAGCCTTTGTTGCATACGAAATCTATTTCATACTGCTTGCGGACGCTGCTTCCATCTTTGCCTCTGCCGTTTACCACCACAACGCCAATATCCACATTGAAGCCTCTGATTTTCAGCTCATTGAAAATGATATTCTCCATCGTGTGGGTTTCCTCCAACTGACGGAAGTTCAGACGTGCGTTGCGAAGCCCCATATCGGTGAAATAGTATTTAACCGGGGTGTCGATATACTTTTTTCCCTTGACATTATAACGCACTGCACTGTCAATCAAAAACGCATCACACAGATATTCGATATATCTGGTAATGGTTGCCTTGCTGATCGTCTTTTGTTTGACGCTTTTGAAAGTAGCTGACAGTTTTGTCGGGTTGGTAAGGGAGCCGATGGCAGAGGAAAGAATGTTCAGCAGCTCTTCCAGTTCAGCACGGTTGCGGATTTTGTGCCTGCCCACGATATCCGAAATATAGGTTTCTTCAAAAAGCGACTTCAGAAAAGCGGTTTTTTCCTCCGGCTGTTCAAAGCGCAGGACAAGCGGAAGCCCGCCGTAAAGCATATACTCGTTCCACCCGTCCTGCTTCGAGCCGGAGTAGACCGACATGAACTCTGAAAAACTAAGTGGGAACATATGAATTTCGTCCCCGCGGCCACGAAACTCCGTGATGACATCCTTGGACAGAAATCTGGCGTTGCTGCCAGTCACATACACATCAACATTTCCCATGCGGATAAGGCTGTTGAGGACAGCCTCGAACTCGCCCAAAAGCTGCACCTCATCAAGCAGTACATAGTACATTCCGTCATCTGCGATTTGCTCTTTCAGATACGGCATCAGCACATACGGGTCTTGAAACTGCTTGTTTTCAAAAGCATCAAAGGCAATTCCTATGATGTGCTTTTTATCCACTCCTTCAGAAAGAAGGTGCTCCTTAAATAGATTGAACAGCAGATAGGATTTTCCGCACCGACGAACCCCGGTGACGACCTTGATAAGACTGTTGTGCTTCTTGCTGATAAGCTTGTTCAGATAGATATCTCTTTTCACGACCATTTCCCCATGCCTCCTACTGAATTTTTTTGCGGGTACACGCATTTTTGTTCAATAGTATTATACCCAATGCAGGGCAGTTTTGCAACCGCTTATTGAACGTTTTTGCGGGTGCACGCATTTTTGTTCAGCAGCGTCAGCGTAAGAGCAGCTGGAGCAACCCAAAAGCCACTCTCATTTCTTTCTTACCTCCTTATTCGTCCGTATCGAAGTCCGGCAGCAGCTCCAGTTCTGCAAACTGCGCATCGGTGATGCCGCCCAGCTTGCGAAGGGTACTGTCGGTCAGCTCCCGCAGTTCGGTTTCGTCAGGCTCCAGATGCCCGCGCATGTCGGTCAGCGTCTGCATCAGACCGGTGCGGGTGCCGGTAGTGTAAATGCACATCAGGTTGATCTCGTCAAACGTAAAGTTACTCATGTTACAACTCCCTTTCTGCGCTTCGTTTCGGCGCACTCTTCAAAGATGGGGTATCGGCTGCGGGCTGCGCTTTCAGCTTGGCAAGGATGGATGGCTTTTTGTCGGGTGCCTCCTTGCTTGTAGGCTGCTGGGCACGGCGCTTTTCCTCGCCTTCGCGCTGAACGGCCTGCGCCAGCTCCAGCAGAGAGATGGGCGTACCGGTCTTGGACTGTTCCTTCAGCTCCGCAACTGTTTTGCGCGGCCCGTTGTTGATGATATCGTCGATCATGCCGTAATCATCCTCCATTGCCATCTCCGCATTTTTCAGATAGTTTTCCGGCTGGAGGAAGTCAGGGACTTCCTTGAAACCAACGGTATCTACATAGTAGCAGGATATCACGCCGTGCTGTTTCAGAGCAATGATGTCGCTGACGGACAGGCTATGGCCGCGAAAATCCTCCGGGCGGCGGATATTGAAGGTCTCATACAGCTCATTCAATCTGTCCTGGGTATCGCCCCTGCGGTCGAGGTTTCCTGCGTAAACGGCGGCGTAATTCTCCTTTTGGACGGAAAGTCCTTTCTTCTCCAGATACTCGTAGTTCATGAAGTGGAGCCGTGCTGTGTCGTCACTATCCCGTAGCTGATAGATCACAAAGCTGTCGCCGGGGTTATCAAGGAACGCTTTCTCGTAGTCCTGTGGTGTGAAGCGGTCTTTGATCGTCTCCCATTCGGAAGCCTCCACGCCGAAGATACCGTCAAAGCTGCGGATTTCGTCGGCATCAAACGCCATGGCCTCGGTGTTGTCGGTGTGAAGCATATATACGGTCACATCGCGCTCCATGAGTTCCAGCGCACGCTCCTTTGTCAGCGGCAGCATATCGGCATCGGTGTAGCCGTATGCGTTCATGCTCTCGACAGAAATCGCAGGGTCAGGGACGCAACCGTTATCCGGTGTGCTAACTGGTTCCGGTTCCTGCACGGTGATCTCCTGCGCAGGCTCAGCAGCAAGGCTCTCCGGTTCCTTATCCAGACCGCGCTCTTTCATCAGCGCCTTAAAATTGCGGTCGATGTCCGTAATCAGGCCGGACGCTGTGCGGTTGATGGTTTCCAGCGATGCTTTCAGCTCTGGCAGTTCCTTACCCTTTGACCATGTGGCGATATAGCCGAAGCTGTTCTCGCCGGTCTCAATACCGAAATAGGCGCAGACGGCGTAGGAAATGCTCTCAGCCTGTACTTCCTCGGTGTTGCGGGAGATTTTTGCCTTTTCCGGGAACTGCTCGTGCAGAAATCCTTTCACGGTCTGCTCTCCACCTAAGAAATTCAGACCGTCCTCACCCAATGGGAGATACCCAGCATCCGTCAGGTCAATGGGCGTTGCCGTAATGACAGTCGCTGCATGATTGACGACAACGTGCTCCTGAATGGTCACAGGCAGTCCCGGATCATCGTCGGAGCCGCGCAGATCATATGCATACAACCCTTCGGGCAGCTTCTCTCTGTCGATGCGCCCATTGGAATACAGGGCGGGTTCCTCGAACAGCTCAATCAGTTGATATTTCTCGCCAACATCGTCTCTGCCATGCAGAAGGGAGTGCGCGATCTCGTGGATTGCAGCGCATACCGTCTGCACCTCGCTCATACCGGTGCGGACAGCAATTCGCCGATTCTCATCGTCGAAGTACCCGTCCATGCCAGTCATATTCTCCATGAAAACCGGAACCGGCGCACTGCGCTTCACCGCCTCCATGAAAACCTCGTAATTCTGCACGCTGCCGGTTAGATCGGCGGCAAGCTGCGGGAGGGGCTTGCCCTCTGTCTGGCTCACGTCAAAAACCGTGACCGGCTTGTACATCGGGATCCTGATTTCTTTCTCTTCCATGATGGCCTTGCCGTCAGCATCCAGCATGGGGAGCTTGGTGTCCGGGTCGAGCTTTGCTTCCTCAATTTTCTTTTTGTACGGCGTCGGGGCGATGATCTTGATGCCTTTTTCGCCCTTGAGCACATTGCGTCCAAACTGATCGCGCCACTTATTGAAACCGGCAACAACAGTAGCATCCGGCTTCTGCATATAAATGAGCATGGTGTTGTTAACGCTGTACTTGTGGAAACGGCTCATGGTGCGAAGATACTGTCGGTATTTATCACTCTGAAACAGCTCCTGAATTCCTTTCTCGATGCTGTCGGTGATCTCTTTGAGTCTGTCCTTATTGGACTGTTTTTCTGCCATAACGCTCCTTTCCGGGATTCAAACCCCTGCAAGTGTCTCGCCCCTGCGAGAACATAGGAATCTGTAGGAAAATCAGGATTCGTAAATCACATCTTCTTCGGGGTCAAAATCTTCTGGGCAGAGATCAGTCAGATGCTCCAGGAAATCGAACAGATCAGGAGCGGCCTCCGTGGACGGCCATTGGCTGCCCTTGTACTCCCGGTACTCTGTGGTGTAATCGCCGTCACCGCCGTCATAGTCCACCTGGAAGCAGGAAGTGACTGCCAGGGTCATATCCTCCAGCAGCCACATTTCCAGATACCGGGTCGTGTCCAGCTCATCATCTTCTTCAGCGTGGGTAGGCTCACGCCACAGCAGTGTTGCGTTGCAGTCAAAGAGCTTTTGACCACGGTACTTGAGCGCATCGGAGAGCAGACCGTTTGTGTCGAAAGCATAGACGGGCTCGGCCCGGTCGCGAATTTCGTGGAACAGATTTTCCCAGCAGACCTGTTCGGTAAGGGAAGCGACAGCAGCTCCCGTATAGCTGCCCCGGACAGCCAGTTCCGCGCAGATTTCAGCGAATGTAGAAAGCATGGTTTCGTGAATAGTCATAGTTCATTTTCCTCCTTAATCATGGTTGGATGTTTTGTTTTTTCTACGTTTTCTATCGTCAACGAGATACCCGTTGATTACGTTTGCGTGGTGCAGGATGCGCACCTTGTCCGCAGCGGCCCAGAGGCGAATGGTTCTGTACTCTGCGTCGGTCAGGAACAGCCGCACCCGGTAGGGCATATCCCGATACGGAATGGGCAGTTCCAAGCGAAATTCTTCCAGCTCCGGCAAATCATGCGCCGCCTCAAAGATAACCACGTGCCGTGTTCCATCCTCAAATCGGATGTTGGAATACTCCGTGTGTCCGCAGGAAACGCCAAAGTCAGCTGTCATTAGCGTCGTCCCCCTTTGTCAGCTTCATAACGGTCAAGCCATATCTGGCAATGAGCATGGCGTTGATAATAAGACGGAAAACTTCATCCCCGATAAGCTCGGTATCGTCCAGCTCGGATACGGTTACGCCCTGCCGGTCTGTGGTCAGAGCCAGAGCGGCACGGTACAGCGCATAGTTATAGGTGCTGACGCCCCGGAGAATGGCGTACTGGAAATCAATACCGTCATGGCAGAAGCAGTTTGCCGTACGCCAGTAGATAATTTCATTGGCGGTCAGCAGATACATGGCGGCATAGTAGGCAGGCGTGTTGCGGCCCGGAATGTAGCCCAGCTGGGTGTTCAGGAACTCCATGCGGGAGCGGTGGCGGTCATCCAGGAAAAAAGTTCCGGGGTATTCGGCGGCCAGCTTTGGCAAGCGGCGGGCAAAGCGGTACTGTGGGGAGATCATGGCGTTGACGGCATCCCAATAAGTGACGGCACCGGCTTCAATGCGTTCCGCAATGAACGGACACACATCATGGGGACAGGGATGCTTTTTACCCCGATACTCCGTACAGAGCTTGCAGTCAACGTCCTCCTTCTTGTAAGTGAGTTTGCGAATGTACATAAGTCCTCCTATAAAAAGAACCGGGCAAGCAGGGGCTTGTCCGGTATGTGATAGGGATATTCAGTTTCAGCGGCTTTGTTCCCGTTGCCGTTTGCGCTGCCACGCTTCCAGCAGCTTGAAGATCACCTCCTCCATCTGGATGGGAGAGTAGGAGCGGGGGAAGTATTTGCGCAGCCGTTCCCCGGAGAGGGTGATGCTGGACTGCACCGGCTTTTTCTGCTCCATCATAATGGAGAGCATGGTATCCTCGTTCAGCTCACCGGACTGGCTCAGCTTCTTCATACGCTGGGCCTGGGAAAGAGATGGGGTGGACTGTTCGCTTCCGATGGTTTCCACCAGAAGTTCCTGCTCCTTCTCCGTGAGAGAAGCCAGTTGGTAGGCAGGGGAGAGGGCGATTTTTCCATCATCCACCATCTGCATAAGCGGCGGTGTCAGATTGGTCAGGGAGATGTAATTGCGGATGGTATCGCCGCTGATGCCCTCCTGATCTCCGATGGAATCGTCGCTCCGGAAATTCGCCGAAATTTTCGGCGATTTTTTTTCGTCGCCTTTTTGGGGTCTGCCAGCTTTCCGCTTAACGGCTTCCATCTTTAGCCTGTAAGCTTTGGCACGTTCTGAGGGAAGGATATTCTCCCGCTGGATATTGCTGTCGATCATCCGAATGATGGCATCATCGTCCTTCAGGTTGAGAACCATGACCGGCATAGTGTCCTGCCCCAGCTGCTCACAGGCGTACTTTCTGCGATGGCCGGAAATCAATTCGTATCCACCTTCCTTTCTGGGGCGGGCAATAGCCGGAATGAGCACCCCGTTTTCTTTGACGCTTCCCATCAACTCCTGCATGGCTGGATCGTCCCGAACGCCGTAGGGGTTCAGCGGGTGCGGGTGCAGATCTTCCAGAGGCATACGGTAGATGATGCCCAGGGTTTCAGGCGGTTTCTTTGGCATAAAAGTGGCCTCCTCTGTTTATTTTTAAGTATGAAAAAGGCTCTCATCACTGAAAGCCTTTTAGAATTGCATTATTTGATATTGTTGAATGAAACTTAAGCAAGCTGGAGGTCGTTGACTTTTCTGACAGCTTGAGGGCAATCGTCACCGGATGCCCCTGTCATCAGTAGAATTAAACTTGTACCCTAAGTTTCGAACGGTACTTTGCATAGTCAGCACTTAGAATATAGTCAATTACCCACTCCTTGGGAATATAAAAAGTAGTTCGGATGTAGTAGTGTTTTACCCGGTTTTCGCGCAAGAGCTTCCGGGCGGTTTTATCACTGATACCTCCGAGCATCTCGCAGAACTGGGGAATTGTTACCACATCGGGATACTTGGTAAAACGCTTACGGTAATATTTCCGGTTTTTCATAAGATCAGCCCTCTCGAAAATTTCTTGTCAATGACGGGAAAGGCTGCTATTATAAAATTGTTTACAGACAGTTTTACATTGCATTGAATCGTGTAGCATCCCTCCAATATCCCTCCTAGGCGCGAAAATCTTCCGCAAAATGGTTTGTATTGGAGAATGCGATAACGGCATCATTTTCACTTGATTCTTTAAGAAAAAATGACTTTTTCTGGAATAAAACAATGGATTTTGTGTACTTCGTCAGGCAGAAAATTCTACTTAACTCCACCTAATTCCGCTGACTTCCTGTTGGTCTTTCACCCTCAAAATCCACCGCCAGCGATGGCGTACCGGTTCGAGTCCGGTCACCGGCACCAAAATTGCTTCGATGCGTTATGCTTCGGAGCAATTTTTTTATTGCCCGATAGGCTCTGCCCGAAGAGTTTGAGGGTAGCAAGGCGGAATGGCATTTGCAGACGAGACCTTACTGGAAAAATCCAAATGTGTGTAATACTATTTCCTGATTAAAATCTTTGATTTTAATCAGGAAATAGTATAAGATTGCTGCGTAAAGCCTTCTAACTTTTCCTTGCATAAAACGAATGCTTGTGCTACAATAACAAGAGTCTGTCCGCCGCTCCCGGAACGTGCGTAAGGGAAGCGGCAAGAGAAACCGGGGAAAATCGACCGGTTTCATTGGAGTTTTTATTAGGGCCTATCTGAAAACCGTTAACACGCCCAAACAGCGGGTCTTTTCCGGTTTTCAGATAGACCCTAAGAGAGAGGAGAAGGAATTTTCTTGATTTTCGGCAAGCATATCAACGTCTATTACCGCAAGTACGCGCTGGCTCTGCTAACGGGGCTGCTGGCGTTGTTTACCGTGGACTACTTGCAGCTGAAGGTGCCTGAAATTTATCAGTTGGTCATCAATGGACTGAATCAAGGATACATTGTGGAAAACGGCGTACAGGTGCCCTTTGATATGGCGTTCCTGCTGGACAGGATCTGCATGCCCATGGTCGGCATCATCCTTGCCATCGTCTTCGGCCGTTTCCTGTGGCGGGTAACGATCTTCGGCGCGGCTACTAAGGTGGAGACGGACCTGCGGGATAAGATGTTCCGCCACGCAGAAGACCTGAGCCGGGAGTATTATCAGATGAACAAGGTGGGCAATCTGATGAGCCTGTTCACCAACGATCTGGACACTGTTCAGGAGTGCTACGGCTGGGGCTTCATGCAGTTCTTTGACCCCATCATTCTGTGTTCTCTGGCCATTACCAGAATGTGGCGCATGGATCACCTGCTCACCGTCCTGTCCCTGATCCCCATGGGGCTGCTGTTCGCCAGCGCCGCGGTGGTGGGCAAGAACATGACCCGGAAGTGGGACTACCGGCAGAAGTGCTTCTCCGATCTGTCCGACTTCGCTCAGGAGAGCTTTTCCGGAATTGCCGTCATCAAGGCCTTTGTGAAGGAGGCCAAGGAGCTGATGGCCTTTGAAAAGCTGAACCGGGACAGCGAGGACTCCAACATCGCTTTTACAAAAACCTCCGTACTGATGCGGATTCTGGTGACCACCTTCGTGGAGAGCGTCATCTGCGTGATTCTGGGCTACGGCGGCTATCTGGTCTACAAGGGTCAGTTCAACGCTGGTCAGCTTATGGAGTTCATCGGCTATTTCAACGCCGTGGTCTGGCCCATTATGGCTGTGGCCGATCTGATCGACATGACCTCCCGGGGCAAAGCGTCCCTGAAGCGGATCAGTGAGCTGCTGGACGCGCCCAAAAACGTTTTTGACCGCCCCGGCGTTCAGGAGCTGACGGACCCCAGGGGCGAGATTGAATTCCGCGACCTCAGCTTTACCTACCCCGACGGGGATATCCCCGCGTTGGAGCATGTGTCCTTTACCATCCGCCCCGGCGAGAGCATCGGTCTTCTGGGCAAGACCGGCTCCGGCAAGACCACTCTGGTAGACCTGATCCTGCGCACTTACAATGTAAACGACGGGCAGCTGTTCCTTGACGGCAGGGATGTGAACGACCTCTCCATCCGCTCCGTCCGTGACGCCTGCGCCTATGTGCCTCAGGACAACTTCCTGTTCTCGGACACCATTGAGAACAACATCGCCTTCGGCAAGTCCGAAACCGTCTCCGAGGAGATCCGCCGGGCAGCCAAGCTGGCGGATATTGACGGCAATATCTCCGAATTCCAGATGGGCTATCAGACGGTACTGGGCGAACGGGGCGTTACCATCTCCGGCGGCCAGAAGCAGCGTATCTCCATCGCCCGGGCGCTGATGAAGGATGCGCCCATTCTGATTCTGGACGATTCCGTGTCCGCCGTGGATACCAAAACGGAAAAGGCCATTCTGGACAACCTGCGCGCCACCCGGGCGGGCAAGACCACCATTCTCATTGCCCACCGTATTTCCACCATCGAGCAGATGGACAAGATCCTGTTCATCGAGGACGGCCGTCTTGCGGGCTTTGACACCCATGACAAGCTGTACGCGGAAAACCCCGCCTACCGCAAAATGGTGGATCTGCAGCGGCTGGAGGAAGAAGGAGGTGCGGTCAATGCGTGAGTATCTTCCCCTTCTGATCGTCTGCGCCGTCATCGGTGTGTTTACGATCCTGTTCCTTGCGGCCTATGCTGTGCTGAAGCGAAAAACCAAAGAGGAGACCAGCGAACGGCATATGTCCGACAGCGAGATCATCAAAAGACTGCTGGGCTATGCCAGACCCTATAAAAAGGATTTCGTTCTGGTGTTCCTCATTATGCTGGTGTCCATCGCCTATGATGTGGTGTCCCCTCTGCTGGTGGCAGACATTCAGGGCACCATCAAGCAGAGCTTTGAGCTTTCCCGGCTCTATTCGCTGGTTGCCGTGTACGCGGGCATTCTGGCGGTGTCCATGGTCTGCACCTATTTTCAGGCCATGATCCTGCAGAAGACCGGTCAGAAAATCCTGTCCCAGATCCGTCTGGACACCTTCACCCACATTGAGCAGCTGTCCCACGCCCAGCTGAACCAGATCCCCGTGGGCAAGCTGGTGACGAGAGTCACCAACGACCCCAACTCCATCAGCTACCTGTTCACCAACATTCTGGTGACGCTGGCGAAGAACTCTCTGGTGATCATCGGTGTGCTGGCGGCCATGCTGATCCTGAATTACGCCCTGACGCTGATGGTGCTGTGTTTTGTGCCGTTCCTGGTGATCTTTACCATCATCTTTCAGAAGTTCTCCCGCCATGTCCACCGCACGGTCAACAACGCCCGGACGGATGTGAACACCTACCTGTCCGAAAACCTATCCGGTATGAAGGTCACCCAGATATTCAACCAAGAGCAGCGGAAAATGGACGAATTTCTGGCTCGCAGCAAGCGCCTTGAGAAGACCAAGATGAACCGGATGTTCGTCTTCGGCATCTTCCGGCCCATGGTATACATGCTGTTCGTCACATCCAACCTGTTCCTCTTCTATATCGGCTGCAAGGGTTATATCAAGGACACGACCTTTCTGGGGCAAACCATTACCAGCGAGACGGTGGTCGCTTTCTATATGTATATCTCCCGGTTCTTCAACCCCATTCAGGCGCTGGCCGAGCAGTTTGATATGCTGGAGCAGTCCTTCGCCGCGGCGGAGAAGATATTCACCATTCTGGATATGGTTCCTGAGGTGGTGGACGAGCCGGACGCCATCGAGCTGAAGGAAATGAAGGGCGAGATCGAGTTCAGGGACGTGTGGTTTGCCTATAATCCCGGCGAGTGGGTGCTGAAGGGCGTTTCCTTCCATGTGTATCCCAAGCAGACCGTGGCCTTTGTTGGGGCTACCGGTTCCGGAAAGTCCACCATCCTGAGCCTGATCTGCCGGAACTATGATATCCAGAAGGGCCAGATTCTGATCGATGGCATTGATATCCGGCACATTAAGATCGCTTCTCTGCGCAGCCACTTCGGACAGATGCTTCAGGATGTATTCCTGTTTGCGGGGGACATCCGCAGCAACATCGTCCTGCGCTCCGACAACGTGACGGATGAAGACGTCTGGCAGGCCTGCCGGTATGTCAACGCCGACGGCTTCATCAGGAAGCTGGACGGCGGTCTGGACGAGGCCGTCCGGGAGCAGGGCAACAACTTCTCCGCGGGTCAGCGGCAGCTGCTGAGCTTCGCCCGGACCATTCTGCACAAGCCCTCCGTCATGATCCTGGACGAAGCCACAGCCAACATCGACACGGAGACGGAGGTACTCATTCAGGACTCTCTGGAGAAGATGAAGAACATCGGCACCATGCTGATCGTAGCCCATCGCCTGAGCACCATCCAGCATGCGGACAACATTATCCTGCTGTCCCACGGCGAGATCATGGAGCAGGGCACCCATCAGGAGCTTCTCCACCTGAAGGGGCGCTACTACCAGCTCTATACCCTCCAGTTCCGCAAGCAGCAGCTTCAGGAGAGCTGACGGGCAAATCGGATAAAAAGATATAAGCCCGGGCACGAGCGATACGACCGCTCTGTGTCCGGGCTTGCATTTTGGAAGAAGGCGCTGCCTCAATACGTCAATGTTCGCGGTCTGTGTCCGTCAATTCATACGAGACTTGTTTTGTGAT